>Ga0209916_1000126_pt1 | contig 167559 bp, 141 predicted proteins | sample ThiBio_1000_plan_FD_183956 | JGI IMG/M metagenome (GOLD analysis project Ga0209916, IMG submission 183956) | Wastewater bioreactor microbial communities from Cape Town, South Africa - Thiocy_solids_2 (SPAdes) | ecosystem: Engineered > Bioreactor > Thiocyanate-remediating > Anaerobic-Aerobic ...
TGTTGCCTTCCTGGATCAGGTCGAGGAACTGCAGGCCGCGGTTGGTGTACTTCTTGGCGATCGAGATCACCAGGCGCAGGTTCGCCTCGACCATTTCCTTCTTGGCGCGGCGGGCCTTGGCCTCGCCACTGGCCATGGCGCGGTTGATGTCCTTGATGTCGATCAGCGGCAGGAACAGCTTGCGCTCGATCGCGGCCAGCTTCTCCTGCTCGGCGTCGATCGCCTCGCGGTAGGTCTTGATGTTCGGCGACCACTTCTGCCGCTTGCGGCTGAGCTCGGCGACCCACTCGAGGTTGCCCTCGTTGCTGGGAAACGCCTTGATGAACTCGGCCTTGGGCATCTTCACCTGCTTGACGAAGATGTCCAGCAGCACGCGCTCGTGGTGGCGGATGTCGCCCACCACCTCGCGCAGCTTGCGCACGAAGCCGTCGATCAGGGCGCTGGGCAGCTTGAGCTTGAGGAACTCCTCGGCCATCTGGTCGCGCAGCTTGACGATCTTCTTGTCGGTGATGCTGGCGGCTTTCGGCGCGGCCTTCTGGAACTTGGCGTAGTACTCGCGCAGCAGCTCCATGCGGCGCTTGACCTCCTCCGGGTCCGGACCGGTGGGGCCGGCTTCTTCCTCTTCGCTGGAGTCGTCGGAATCCTCGTCGTCGCCATCGGATTCCTCGTCCAGGCCAAGCTCGGCGGCCTCGGCGGCGGCGGCTTCCTTCTCCTTGCGGGCGAGGTCGGCGGCTTCCTCCAGGTCGAGGAAGCCGGCCAGGATCTCGCTGAGGCGGCGCTTGCCGTCCAGGTGCTGGTCGTATTCCTCCAGCAGCAGCTCGATGGTCAGCGGGAAACTGGCCAGTGCGGTCTGCACCTGGCCCAGGCCTTCCTCGATGCGCTTGGCGATGGCGATCTCGCCCTCGCGGGTGAGCAGCTCGACCGTGCCCATCTCGCGCATGTACATGCGCACCGGGTCGGTGGTGCGGCCCACTTCGGCGTCCACGGCGGAGAGCAGCGCCACGGCCTCTTCGGCGGCGGAGTCGTCATCGCCCGGGCCGCCGCCGGGGGCGGCGCTGTCGGAGATGGTGTCGGTATCCGGCGCGGCGTCATGGACTTCGATGCCGACGCCCTTGAGCACCGCCATGATGTCTTCGATCTGCTCCGGGTCGACGATGTCGTCGGGGAGGTGATCGTTGATCTCGGCGTAGGTCAGATAGCCCTGCTCCAGGCCCTTCGAGATGAGTGCCTTGATTTCCGACTGTTGCTCATGGGGAGCTTTGCTGTTCATGGATTGACCGACCGCCAAAGGGGTGCAAGAACCGGACATTATAGCGATGTGCTGCTTTTCTGACCAGTTTTCAAGTGAAAAATTCTGTCGTCTGCCGCGTCGGACGACACGCAAAATTCGAGCCAGACCGCGGTGTTGGCGCTGTCTGCGGGGTGCCGCGCGGCACCTCGGTCAGGCAGTGTCCAGCCAGAAGGTGACCGGGCCGTCGTTGACCAGCTGGACCACCATATGGGCACCGAAGCGTCCGGTTTCCACCCTCGGATGGGCAACCCGCGCCAGTCCCAGCAGGTAGTCAAACCAGTGGCGCGCATGCTCGGGCGCGGCGGCGCGGGTGAAGCTGGGGCGCATCCCCGAGCGGGTGTCGGCGGCCAGGGTGAACTGGCTGACCAGCAGCAGGCCGCCGCCGGTGTCGCGCAGCGAGCGGTTCATGCGGCCGGCATCGTCGGCGAACACGCGGTAGCCGAGCAACCGTTCCAGCATGCGCCGGGCCTGCGCCTCGCCATCCTCCGGCTGCACCGCGACCAGCGCGAGCAGGCCGGCGTCGATCGCGCCGACGGTCTCGTCCTCGACCTGCACGCTGGCGGAGGTCACGCGCTGGATGAGGGAGATCATGGGGTGGCCGGGAATGGGGAATCGGGAATGGGAAAAGCATAGCGCCCGGCGGCTGATGCCACGCAGTCGGGCGAGCCCATCCGGTGCGCACCTGACTATTCCCATTCCCGATTCCCCATTTCCGGCCCAGCTACACTTTCGCTCATGCGTTTCGACATCTACATGATCTATCTGCTGTTGCGCCTGCTGGCGCTGTTGCCGTTGCGGGCGCTGCATGGCATCGGGGCGGGGCTGGGGCGGCTGGTGCTGTGGCGCGGGGGGCGCACGGCCCATCACACCGCGGTGAACCTGCGGATCGCGCGGCCGTTGCCGGACGCGGTGCGCCAGCGCGAGCTGCTGCGCGAGGTGATGGGCGAGAGCGGCAAGTCGATCACCGAGATCGTCAAGGTGTGGGGCGGTGGCGCCGAACGCGCGCTGGATCTGGTGCGCGAGGTGCGCGGTGAGGCGCTGCTCGATGCCGCGCTGGCGGCGGGCAGGGGCGTGATCATTGCCGCGCCGCACCTGGGCTGCTGGGAGTTGCTGAACTACTGGCTGTGCCGCAAGACGCCGATGGCGATCCTGTACCGGCCGCCGCGCATCGCCGCCATCGAGGGCCTGCTGCGCAAGGTGCGCGGGGCGCTGGCGCCCGAGCAGATCCGCGCCGACGGCGCCGGCGTGCGCGCCTTGTACAAGCGGGTGGCCGCCGGCGGCGCGGTGGGCATCCTGCCTGACCAGAAGCCGCGCGCGGGCGAGGGGCGGCTGGCCCCGTTCTTCGGCCGCGACGCGCTGACCATGGTGCTGCTGCCGCGGCTGGCCGCACGCACCGGCGCCACGGTGCTGTTCGCCTTCGCCGAACGCTTGCCCGCCGGCGCGGGCTACCGCATCCACCTGCGCGAGGCGCCGCCCGGCATCGCCGATGCCGACCCGCAGGTCGCCTGCACGGCGCTCAATCGCGGCGTGCAGGATTGCGTCGAGCAAGCGTTCGCGCAGTACCAGTGGCAGTACAAGCGCTGGTCGGCGGTGGGCCTGGTCAGTCCGTACGACGACGAGAGGCGTCAGGACTGAGCCGCGTCGCCCGGCGCGGGCGATTTCTCCAGCCGGCGCAGGAACACGGTCATCTCCTTTTCGGCCTGCTTGTCGCCGCGTGCGCCGGCGGCGGCGATGCCGCGGCGCCAGGCGTCGGCCGCCGAGGCGGGCTCGCCGCTGGCGAGCCGGGCCTTGCCCAACAGTTTCCACGCGGCCGAATAAGTCGGGTCGAACTCCAGCGCGCGTTCGAGTGCTGCCACCGCACCGGCGGCGTCGCCCGCATCAAGCAGGGCGCTGCCCAGCGAGTAGCGCAGCAGCGCGCCATCGCGCGGGCCGTCGCATTGGCGGCGCAGATTGTCGAGCAGGGCGTTCAAGGCAGGCGGTAGCGGCGTTCGTCGGCCGGATAGAGCTGGGTCGGCTGTGCCGGTTCCGGCGGCGTGTGGCCGGCGCGCAGATCGGCCAGCGAACTGGCCGTCCAGATCACCACCCACGACGAGCGGAACGGCTGCGCCAGCAAGGCGTAGCGCAAGTCGGCCGGGGTCAGGTGGTCCGGCCGGTCGACCACCAGCGCATCGGGATGCGCGCGTGCGTAATCGGCCAGCGCCTGGTCGCCGTACAGCTCGGTGATCGGCCGGGTCAGCCGGCCGGCGAAGTGGAACTCGCCGGCGTAGCTGCCCATGAAGGCCAGCGGGTGGCCGGCCTGCTCGGCGCGGCCCAGCAGTTCGGCCGACGGGCGCAGGTCCCAGCGCGGCCACAGGGTCAGCGTGAACAGCGCATTCAGCGCGAACACGCCGATCAGCCCGGCCACCGCCAGCCGGCGCAGCTCGCCGCGGCCGCGCATCAGCAGCAGGATGCCGAGCAGCAGGAAGATCACGCTGAAGTAGCGGCTGTACGGCGCGACCGTGTGCGCCCAGTCGCCCTGCACGACGGCGTGCTCCACCAGCATGGGCAGCGCGAACAGCAGCAGCGCGAAGACGATCCCCCCCACGCCCAGCGGCCAGGTGCCGAGCGCGTAATGGTTGGCCAGCGCCGCGCGGCGCTCGCGCAGCACGGCGATCGCACCGGCCATCAGCAGAGCCACGCCGGCCAGCTCCGGCAGCGGGTAATACAGCTGCTTGCCGCTGATCAGCGAGAACACCACGAATGCGGGAACCAGCCAGCACAGCGCGAAGCGCAGGCCCGATTCCAGCGGCCGGCGCAGCCCGGCCACGGCCACCCACGCGCGCGGCCAGCCGCTGAACGGGAACAGCAGCACCGGCAACCACAGCAAGTAGAACCAGAACGGTTCGGCGTGGTTCTGCAGATCCTTGCCTTCGGACAGCTTGTCGACCACGCGCCCGGCGGTCTGGGTGAAGAACAGCCGTTCGCGATAGGCGTCCCCCCCGACCAGGCCGGCCGGCAACGCCCATGCCAGCAGCATCGCGCCGCCGAGCAACAGCGACAGCACGCCGGAGCCGTACCAGCGCGCGCGATGCTCGCGCGCCCATTCGTTCCACAGCGGCCCGAGCAGCCACGGGAAGGCGACGTGCAGCAGCATCACCGGGCCCTTGGTCAGCAACCCCAGCCCCACGCAGACGCCGAACAGCAGCCAGCGCGGTTCGACCCGTCGCGGCTTCGGCGTAAGGCACAGCAGCGCGGCCAGCACCCAGACCGCCAGCAGCACGTCGTACATGATCTGCAAGGCGAACAGGAACGCGTAGCCGAACGCCAGCAGCATCCACGGCGCGGCCTTGGCCATCCACGGCCGGTGCGGGAACAGCCGCCGCGCCAGCAGCGACACCAGCACCAGCTGCGCGCCGCCGAACAGCACCTCCAGCACGCGCGGCCACACGTCGCTGACGCCGAACACGAACCAGCCGGCCTCGATCAGCCAGAACAGCAGCGGCGCCTTCTCGCTGTACGGCGCGCCGTTGATGTGCGGCACCAGCCACTGGCCATGGCTGAACATGTCCCAGGCCACCGCCAGCGTGCGGGTGGAATACAGCGGCATCGGGCCGTGCGCGAAGATCGCCAGCAGCGCCACCAGCATCCACAGCGGCAGCCACGGCCAGACCGCGCGCAGGTGTTCGGAACGGCTGAAGGAGCTGGGCGGCACGGGGTGCACTCGCGGTGGGAGAGAAGGATTCTAGCCTGCGACCGGGTCTGGGGATGCCCTGATCCATTCAGCGCAGGCGGCATGACGCCCAGAAGGTTCGCAGGCGGCAGTGCGTGGCGCCGGCAAGGCTGGCTGCCTTGGCAAGCCGCGCGCTGCCGCCTGCGGGCCTTCTGGACGTCACCCCGTCTTCGGATTCAATCGGTAGGGGCCGGCTCTGTCTGTCCGCATCTCCGCGGCGCACCTCCTTGACAGGCCGACGCCTGCCTTCGTCCGCGCACCACGAATCTGCGCACAGACAGAGCCGGTGACGCCTGTGCTGAATGGATCAGGGCATCGCTAGGCCGGACCCCAGTAGCCGATGCGGCGACGCAGTTTCAGCTTGCGCCACAGGTTGAGCGGCTTGCGCCGGCGGTTGCGACCGCCGCGGGCGAGGAAGGCATCGATCGCGTCGAGCACGCGCTCGCTGGAGCGGCCGTCGCGGCGCGGATGGATGGCGTTGCCATAGTCGGCGATCGCCTGCATCAGTTCCGGCGGCCGCGCCAGCGCGCGTTCGATCGCCGGCTCGAAGTCCTTCGCGTCGTCGATGTCGAGCAACTGCGGCCCGGGGCGCCGGTTCTTGAATGTCACCACCGGCTTGCCGGTGAGCAGGAACTCGTTGAGCGCCGAGGAGGTATCCGAGCACATCATGTCGACTTGCGGGAACAGCTCCAGGATGTTGTCGTTCTCGGCGAAGGTGAGGTACTCGTTCTGCAGCGCCTTGAACTTCGCCGTGGTCTCCGGGTTCATCTTCGGATGGAAGGTGACGATCCAGTGCCAGCGACCGTCGCGCGACAACCGCTTCACTTCCTCGTACAGCGTCTCGGCGGCACTCCACGACGGCGAAAAGGTGGAGTGGTAGAGGATCACCGGCGGCCGGCGCACCGGCGGCAACGGGCCGGCGATCTCGCGCATGAACGGGTCGAGCTTGGGCCAGCCGGTCTCGGTCACCGTGAAGTGGCCGAGCCGGTCCGCCAGCGCCTGGAACTGCGCGGTGTCGCGCGGGCCGGTGGTGCAGTACAGATCGAAGAAGCCGCGGATGTAGATGTGGCGAGGCTTGCCGGCGTCGAAACCGTGGAATACCTCGACCTTCACGCCGGTGAAGAAATGCGGCAAGTGATTGCCCGGGGTCAGCACGGCGTCGGGCTTCCATGCGCGCACGCCGGCCACGTCGAGCAGGCGCTCGCCCTCGACCAGATCCTCGGCGCCGGGGCCGTCGAAAAACCACGCCGCCTCGCCGCCGCGGGCGCGCACCGCCTCCTGCAGCGGGCGCAGGATGGCCAGCGCGTAGCGCTCGGAGCCGTACATCAGATAGCGTCTGGGACTGTTCATTCGATGCTCGCGCCCTGCGCGCGCAGCGCGCTGGCGGCCTGTTCGACGGATGCCGGGTTGCGCGTCATCTCGTAGTAGCGCATGCGCTTGTACAGCGCGTAGCTGGCGGCGGTCTGCGCGATCACGAAGCCGCGCCAGCCATCCAGGCAGGCCAGCCGGAACAGGTAATCCTTGAGGAAAGCCAGCGCGTAGACGAACGGCGCCTGCCACATCCGCGCCGGCTTGCCCTTGTCCAGCCAGTCGCGGCATTTCAGCTCGGCGTACTGCAGCACCTTGAGCTGCTTGTGCACCAGGGTCGGGTTGTTGGTATGCAGGAAGCTGCCGCGCAGGGTGGGCGCGGGGCCGTCGAACTGCAGCGATTCGTGCACGCGCGCATCGCTCCAGCGCGCACGGCCGCGGTGGTACAGGCGGGCCATGCGCTCGCCCGTGGCTGGCCGGTACCAGCGCATCGGCGCGCCCATGTAGACCGTGCTGCGGCGCAGGTACGCGGCGGCAGCGTGGCCGGCCATCAGTGCGGGCAGGCGCCGCTGCAGTTCGTCGGCGAGGTCGCCGCCGAGGTATTCGTCGGCGTCCAGGACCAGGATCCAGTCGTGCGCGCACTGGCCGGCGGCGAAATTGCGCTGCGGCCCGAAACCCAGCCAGTCCTGGTGGACGACGCGCGCGCCATGCGCCTGCGCGATCGCCACGGTGTCGTCGTCGCTGCCGCAATCGACGACCAGTTTCTCGGCGGCAAACGGCACGCTGTCCAGGCAGCGGGCGATGTGGGCCGCCTCGTTGCGGGTGATCACGGCGAGGGTCAGGGGAAACGCGGGCATGGCGGCGATTCTAGCCGAATCATGCGAGTGGTCCGCCGCTGCGTTATGCTGTGAATGCGGAGTGAATTCCGTGGCTGGCGTGCGATTGGAAGGATTCCGGACGCCGCAGCCTCCTGGAGCGGTTGCCGTGGGACGGCGTAAGGGGCGCAGGGCGCCCACAGTCAGCGTCAGGTTCGCCGCAAGCCGGATATCGGCGCGGATCGTCCGACGCGAGACATGGAAGCGGAACATCGCGTCCGCCAGCGGCCGGAGGCCGCATCCAATGCAGTCTTCATGTACCGCTGTGGGAGGCATGCCATGCGCATCAGTGTTGCCGTGATCACCTATAACTGGCCCGAGGCGCTGGAACTGGTGCTGCGCGCGCTGGCCAGCCAGACCGAACTGCCGCACGAGGTGATCGTCACCGACGACGGCTCGCGCCCGGCCACCAGCGAACTGCTGCGACGCCTGGCGCGCGACTATCCGGTGCGACTGGTGCACCTGTGGCAGCCCGACGACGGCGCGCGCATGAGCCGCGCGCGCAACCGCGCGATCGCCGCCGCGCAGGGCGACTACATCATCCTGCTCGACGGCGACATGGTGGTCGAGCGGCATTTCATCGCCGACCATCGCCGCTTCGCCCGGCGCGGCTGCTTCACCCAGGGTTCGCGCGTGCTCACCGATGCCCGCTCGGTGCAGGAGATGCTGGGCCGCGGGCCGACCTTTCCGGATTTCTTCCGCCGCGGCATCGACCGTCGCCGCCACACCGTGCGCCTCCCGCTGCTCGCCCATCTGTTCGCCCGTCCGAGCATGCGCCAGCGTGGCATCAAGAGTTGCAACATGGGTTTCTGGCGCGACGACCTGTTGCGCCTCAACGGTTTCAACGAAGCGATGACCGGCTGGGGTCGCGAGGATACCGAACTGGCCGTGCGCGCCTTCCACGCCGGGCTGCTGCGCCGCGACCTACGCCTGGGCGCGCTGGCGGTCCATCTCTACCACCCCACCCGCAAGCACCTGGTGGACAACCCCAACGACCGCATCCTGGCCGAGACGCGGCAGCGCAACCTCGTTCGTTGCGAACGCGGCGTCGAGCAGTACCGCGACGAGTTTGCCGTCGCGCCGCTCGACCTGCGCGCGGTCGTTGCACCGACCCCGTTGCGGGCATCGATGCACGTGGGTCACGTGGCCGCGCCACCGGCCGCCGCCACTGCGTAGGACGGTCGTCCGCGTCGGTCAGGCCGCGGCCACCCGCGGCGGCTCGCGGTGGCGCAGCCAGGCAAGTCGCAGCGCCAGCCCCAGCACCACGAAGAAATAGAACGACTGCGTCATCACCCGGTAGAACACCGCGTCGGTGAGCGCGCAGAGCATGTACAAGGCGATCACGCCGACGCCGACGGCGGCCGGCAGCGCTACTTCGTCGTCCGCATCCAGCACGCGCCGGCTGAAGTAGCGCAGCGGCACCAGGAACACCGCCAGCAGCACCAGCAGACCTGGCACGCCGCCGGTGGCGGCCGCTTCCAGATACTCGTTGTGCGGCTGGTTGTAGCGTTCGATCGCGGCATGGCTGCGGCCGGCGGCGACCTCCTCGCGCGTATACGCGTCGAACTGGCCCACGCCGATGCCCACCAGCGGGTGTTCGCCGAAGGCGCGCGCCGCGGTGCGCCACATCTCCAGCCGCTCGATCACGGCGCCGCGGGTGGCCTGGCTATGGTCGAAGCGGGTGACCTCCGGCGCGATGGCCTGGAACCGCTCCACCATTTCGCCGCGCATGCCGAAGGTGACGGTCCCGGCCACCACAGACACGGCACCGACCAGCAGCAGGCTGGAGCGCCAGTGTCCGCAGCGCCGCGCGTGCAGCAGCACCAGCAGCAGGAACACCGGCGCAAATGCCAGCAGCGGGCCGCGGCTCTGGGTCAGCAGCGCGCCGTACATGGCGCAGCCCATCGCCACCAGATGCAGCCAGCGTTCCCGGCGCCCCGTGCCGCGCGCCAGGAATTGCACCAGCGCCATCGTCGACAGGCCCAGCAACACCGTGGCCAGTTCGATCGAGGCCGACGGGCCGCCATTGAGGCCGTGCGGACGGTCGATGCCGAGCGCGTAGGCCTGCACCACGGCGGCCGCGCCCAGCACGATGGCGCCGAGGCTGAAACCGGCCCACACCACGCGCATCCGCAACGGCAGGCTGAAGCACGCCGCCACCACCAGGAACAGCAGAATGTGCGCCGGGCGATCCAGCGGTCGCCAGCCCAGGTCGTGCAGCAGCACGTTGAAGATCACGAATCCGATCATCGCCAGCGCCACCGCCACCGGCGGCCACGCCGCGCGATAGCTGCGCCGGATCGAGGCGGTGCTCGCCACCAGCGCCAGTCCAAGCAGGAACAGCAGCGCCGGCGGCAGCGCCTTGATCCCCCAGTCGATCGAGAACGACAGCGGCATCAGGGCCAGCAGGATCGACACTGTCCACGCCGGCCCGGGGCGCGCGAACACCTGCGCGAGGCGGGTATCGGTCATGCGCGCGTCACACTCGCGAAGACCGCCGCGAGACAGGCTGGGCGGCGTGGAGAGGAAGTGGTGCGGTTCATTCGTCGTCGTCGCCTGCGGTACGCGGGATGCACCCGGGTATTACCGCGTCGCGCCTGAACATCCACCACTCGCGGCGGTTGGCGTGGCCGACGTGGATCGCGCGCGCGCGATCCACGCAAGCGCCCATCGCCTCGTCCAGGCTGAAGATCCAGCGTTGCGCGGGATCGCCCTCGAGCCAGGCGATCGCTTCGGCGTACTGCTGCGGCCACGGTTTGCGGAAGCCGAACTCGGTCACCGGGCCCTGCGCCATCAGCAGGTTCTGCTCCTTCCATGCGAGCAGGCCGATCGTGGCCTGCGGGCCGGCGATGGCGCGCGCCTCGACCATCACGTCGCGCGCCGAGCGGTCGCCGTTGAGTAGCGGATAGCCCCACACCCCATACACGCTCCACAGCACGCCGGCGAACAGCAGCCATCCCAGCGGCGCGCGGCGCACCCGCGTCAGCGCGGCGATGGCGAGGCCGGCCACGCCGATAGCCAGCAGCATCCACCAGATCCGCGGGTCCAGGCTCTGTTCGATCTTCAGCGCCCAGGCCGGGTGGCGATGGATCGCCAGCGCCGAGGCGGCGGCCAGCGTGCCGGCCAGCAGCACGGTCAGCGCGAACACCGCGATGCGCACGCCGCGCCGGCGCAACAGGCCGGGCAGCAGCGGCGCCAGCGCCAGCGCCACCATCGGCAGCGCCGGCAGGATGTAGACGTCGCGCTTGCCGGGGCTGAGCGAGAAAAACAGCAGCACCAGCACGGCCCAGCCCAGCGGCAGCAGGAAACGCGCATCGCGTCGTTTCAGCCGGCGCCACCACGCCGGCAGCGCCCACGGCAGCAGCAGCGACAGCGGCAGCCAGTCGACCACGATGATGCCGAGGAAGTAGAACGGCGAATGGATATGGCCGGTGGGCGTGGCGTAGCGGTGCACGGTCTGCCCGAACAGGATGTTCTGCACGTACTCGGCGTGCTGCGGGTCGCCGTCGGCATGGGCGATCAGCAGCATCGGCAGCAGCCAGCCGAGGATCGCGACGAAGAACAGCGCCAGCCCGCCGGCCCAGCGCCAGCCGCCGGTGGGCAGGGCGAGGTGCCGCCAGTGGCCGCGGCGCGCGACCATGTACGGCACCAGCATCAGCAGGGCCAGCACGCCCACGCCCTTGGTCGCCACGCCCACGCCGGCGAAGAAACAGCCCACGGCGAACCAGCGCCAGCACGGCCCCAGCAGCAGATGGCGCAGCAGGCCGTAGTTGGCCAGCGTCATCCAGCCCAGCAGCAGCGGGTCGATCTGCGCGTTGCGCATCTGGTAGGTGAAGTGGATCGTGACCAGCAGCGTGGCCGCGGCCAGCAGCGCGCTGCGGTGACCCCACAGCCGCCGAGCCAGGTCGTAGACCAGTGCCAGCGCGCCCAGCGCGGCGAGCAGCGAGGGCAGCAGGAAGGCGATGCGCCAATGGCCGGTGAGGTAGTAACTGAGCGCCTGCAGCCACATGAACACCGGCGGCTTGTCCGGGTACAGCTCGTGGCCGCGGTGCGGGAACAGCCACTGGCCGTGCTCGACCATCCATTGCGCGACCAGCGCGAAGCGCGGTTCGTCCGAAGGCCACGGATCGCGCAACCCCAGCCCGGCACCGAGCACCAGCAAGGCGAACGCGCCGAACACGACCAGCTCCCAACGGGCATCGCGCAACCACAACGGACGGGCGCGGGACAAGGGCACCGGGGGATTCACGATGAAGGGAGTTCCGCTGCGGGGACAGGGAGGGCAAGCATAAACGGCCGGCGCGATCCCGCACAGCCCCGCCCTGTGGCGGCGCGGCCGCGAGGTGCTCAGCCGCGCTTGTGCACTACCGCGTAATACATGCCGTCGAGATCGCCGTCGCCGGGCAGGATCTGCCAGCCCACCGCGGCGGCCTGGCCGATCGGCAGGCTGAGCGGCACGGCCTGGGCATCCGCTTGCTGCGCCAGCCACGTGCCGACCACGGCCTCGTTCTCCGCGCGCAGCACCGAGCAGGTGATGTAGACCAGCCGCCCGCCCGGCGCCAGCAATGGCCACAGCGCGGCGAGGATGCGCCGTTGCTGCGCGCCCATCGCGGCGATATCGCTCTCGCGCCGGTGCAGGCGCACGTCCGGTCGCCGGCGCAGCACGCCGGTTGCCGAGCATGGGGCATCGACCAGGATGCGGTCGAACAGCTGGCCCTTCCACCAGCGCGCGGGCACGCCGGCGTCGCCGACCACGATCTTCGCGTCCAGCCGCAGCCGCATCAGGTTCTGCCGGATGCGTTCGGCGCGCGCGGGTTCGAACTCCAGCGCGGTGAGGTCGATCTCGGCGCGCTCCAGCAGATGGCAGGCCTTGCCGCCGGGCGCGGCGCACGCATCCAGCACGCGCAGGCCGTCGCGCAGCTCGGCGAGGTCAGCGGCGACCTGGGCGGCACCGTCCTGCACCGCGAAGTGGCCGGCGTCGAAGCCGGGCAGCCGGGTGACGTCGGTGCTGTGCGGCAGCACCAGCGCGTCGGCCAGCCACGGGTGGGCGCTGGCCGCGTGACCGGCAGCCTGCAGTTGGCCGATCAGCGTGTCGCGCTGGCAGCGCCGGCGATTGACCCGCAGCATCAGTGGCGGCTCGCCGTTGTCGGCCGCCATCACCGCGGCGGCCTGTTGCGGCCAGTCGCGTTCGAGCGCCGCGGCCAGCCAGGCGGGGTGGGCGTGGCGCGTGGCGGGGTTGGCGTCGAGCGCGGCCAGCCGCGCGGTCCGTTCGCGCTGCCAGCGGCGCAGCACGGCATTGACCAGGCCGGCGAGCTGCGGGCGCTTCAGCGCACGCACCGCCTCCACGGTGGCCGCCACGGCGGCGTAATCCTGCAGTTCGAGGATTTCCAGTTGCACCAGCCCCAGCACCAGCAGCGCATGCACCGCCGGGTCTTTGGGGCGCAGGGATTTCTCCAGCAGGCCGTCGATGGCCGGGTCGAAGCGCAGCCACCAGCGCGCGCCTTCGCTGAGCAGGGCCATCAGCAGCGCGCGGTCGCGCGGATCGGCCAACCTCGGCGCGTTGCGCTCCATCACTTCGCGCAGCGAGGCGCCGCGCAGGGCGATCTCGGCCAGACCCCTGGCGGCGAGGGCGCGGGTATCGGTTTTCACGGGCGCGGGCGCAGGTCGGGGCGGGCGTTGAGGTAGTCCGTCGCGCCGATGCGCTTGCCGCCGGCGCGCTGCACCGCGGTGATGCGCAGGGCGCCGCTGCCGCAGGCGACGTCGATGCCTTCGCGCCCGGCCGCCAGCACGCTGGCCGGGGCGGCATGGTGGTCCACTTCGATGGCGCGCGCGGCCCAGATCCGCAGCGATTCGCCGGCGATCTCCGCCTCGGCTACCGGCCACGGGTCGAATGCGCGCACCTGGCGTTCCAGCTCGATGGCCGGGCGGCGGAAGTCGAGCTTCGCCTCGGCCTTGTCCAGCTTGTGCGCGTAGGTCACGCCGTCGGTCGGCTGCGGCGTGGCGACCAGCGTCTCGCCCGCCAGGGTACGACGCAGGCCTTCGGCCAGCAGCTCGGCGCCCAGCGCGGCGAGGCGATCGTGCAGCGAGCCGCCGGTGTCGTCGCGGCGGATCGGGGTGCGCCGCCGCAACAGCACCGGACCGGTATCGAGGCCGGCCTCCATCTGCATCAGGTCGACCCCGCTCTCGGCGTCGCCGGCGAGGATTGCGCGCTGGATCGGCGCGGCACCGCGCCAGCGCGGCAGCACGCTTGCGTGCACGTTCCAGCAACCCAGGCGGGGGATCGAGAGCACTTTGCGCGGCAGGATCAGGCCATAGGCGACCACCACCAAAAGGTCGGGGCGGTAATCGGCGAGCCGCTGCTGCACGTCGGCGGATTTCAGCGACTCGGGCTGTTCCACGGTCACCCCGGCGGCCAGTGCGGCCTGCTTGACCGGGCTGGGCGCCAGCTTGCGGCCGCGGCCGGCCGGGCGGTCGGGCTGGGTATAGACGGCCACCAGCTCCGCGCCGCTGTTGCGGCACGCCTCGAAGCAGGGCACGGAGAATTCGGGGGTGCCGGCAAAGGCCAGCCGCAGGCCGGCGCTACTCAAGCACCCGCCGCCTGCTTGCGCTGCTTGTCGAGCCGCTTCAGCAGCAGGCTGCGCTTGAGCGGCGACAGGTAATCGACGAAGACCTTGCCGTCGAGATGGTCCATCTCGTGCTGGATGCACACCGCCAGCGGGCCTTCGGCTTCCACCACGATCTCCTTGCCGTCCACGTCCTGCGCCTTGACCTTCACCTTCAGCGCGCGGGTGACGTCGGCGTACAAGCCGGGAAACGACAGGCAGCCCTCCTGGTAGACCTGCGAGCCATCCTTTTCCAGCAGCTGGGCATTGATCAGCGCCAGCGGCTGGTTGCGCCCCTCGCTCATGTCGGTCACCAGCACCCGCTGGTGCACGTTGACCTGGGTGGCGGCCAGGCCGACACCGTTGGCCGCGTACATGGTTTCGAACATGTCGGCCACGAACTGCTTCAGCTTCGCGTCGAACGCGGTGACCGGCGCGGCGCGGGTGCGCAGGCGCGGGTCGGGGAACTCCAGGATGGAAAGTACGGACATGGCATCACCTCGGCGTCGAAAGTGCGGGCGACTTGGTAAAAATCCCACCCCGACGCGATCTAGAATGTGCATCATTGTACGTCGGCAAGCACGCGAGCGCAGACGATTTTCGCCAACCCGCGCCGGTTGCGCGGGTTAACCATTCGGTTACACTCGACCGAGCATCTGGGGAAGGGGGATTCCCGCCAATGATCAGAAAGACAATCGTGTTGCTGGCCGGCATGCTGGTCACCCTGACCGTCTATGCCGCGGGCGCGCAATTGCGTGCCAATCACCCCGACAGCTACACCGTTCGCCGTGGCGACACGTTGTGGGACATCTCCGCCAAATTCCTGGCCAAGCCGTGGTTGTGGCCGGAGATCTGGCAGGCCAACCCGCAGGTGCGCAATCCCCACCTGATCTATCCCGGCGACGTGCTCAACCTGTCCTTCATCAACGGCCCGAGCCTGCGGCTGGAGCCCGGCGTGCATCGCGAAGGCGAGGCGGTGCCGGCGATTCCGCTCAGCCAGCTGAAGATGTTCCTGAAAGACATGCGGGTGATGGATTCCAACGCGGTCAGCTCCGCGCCCTACGTGGTCGGCCTGGAAGAGAACCGCCTGCGCGGCGCCGTCGGCCAGAACCTTTACGTGCGCGGCTTGCAGGGCGAGCCGGGCCAGCGCTGGGCGATCGTGCGGCCCAGCCACGTGTTCCGCGGCTTCGACCAGAACGATCCGGCCGATGCCGACCTGGTGGCGCACGGCCTGGACAGCAACGCGGCAATGGTCAATGCGCCGTGGCGCGAGGATTCGCGCAACGACGGCCACTATGGCAAGGGCGACGACCTCGGCGTCGAGGTGACGGTGATCGGCACCGCCGAGACCCTGCGCACCGGTGATCCGGCCACCCTGCTGCTGCTCGACTCCACCCGCGAGATCCGCAGCGGCGACCGCATCATGCCGATCGACGAGCATCCGTACGACGCGTACTACTACCCGCATGCGCCGAAGTCGCTGCCGGCCGACGCCAAGGTGATCGGTTTCGCCGACGCCCTGCGCGCGGCGGGTTCGCGCCAGGTGGTGCTGCTCTCGGTGGGTGCCCGCGACGGCGTCGACAACGGCACCACGTTCTCGATCTTCGAGCCCGGCGAGACCATCCACGACGATGTGGCCAGCAACAGCTGGAACCGCGGCGTAGGCGAAAAGGTCAAGCTGCCGGACGAGTACGTCGGCCACGTCATGGTGTTCCGCACCTTCGACCGGGTCAGCTACGGCCTGGTGATGGACAGCCTGCGCCCGGTACACGCCGGCGGCCGGCTGACCATGCCCGAATAGCGGCCATCGCAACGGCATCCTCCTACACGACGGCGCGGCCACCACCGCGCCGTCTTCGTCTGCGGTCGCTGCGTACACTCCCGGGCATGCATGATCCGCACCCTGATGACGACCACCGCGCCTGGCTGACCGCGCTGCGCACGCCCGGGCTCGGTCCCGGCGGCCTGCGCCAGTGGCTGGATCGCGGCGACGGCGACATCCATGCCGCGCTGGCGCAGTTGCGCCGTGACGGTGCCGGGCTCGATTCCGCCGCGCTGGCCTGGCTGGAGCACCCGGACGAGGCGCGCCTGGCGCAGGACCTGGCCTGGCTGGCCGAGCCCGGCCACCGGCTGCTGCGGTGCACGGATGCGGATTTCCCGCCGCAACTGGAGCACATCCCGCAGCCGCCGGCGGTGCTGTTCGTGGCGGGCGATGCGAGCCTGCTGCTGCATCCGCAGGTGGCCATCGTCGGCGCGCGCGCAGCCAGCGCCAGCGGCATGGCGCACGCGCGGGCGTTCGCCCGTACGCTGGCCGAGGCGGGTTTCACGATCACCAGCGGCATGGCCGACGGCATCGACGGCGCGGCACACGCCGCCGCACTGGATGCCGGCGCGAAGACGCTGGCGGTGATCGGTACCGGGCCCGATCGGGTGTATCCGCGCAAACACCACGCGCTGGCCCGGCGCCTGGTCGAACACGGCGCGCTGGTCAGCGAATTTCCGCCCGGCACGGCGGCGCGGGCCGACCATTTCCCCCGCCGCAACCGGATCATCTCCGGGCTGGCGCTGGGGGTGCTGGTGGTCGAGGCGGGGCTGCGTTCGGGTTCGCTGATCACCGCGCGACTGGCCGCCGAGCAGGGCCGCGAGGTGTTCGCGCTGCCAGGATCGATCCACAATCCGCTGGCCAGCGGCTGCCACCGGCTGATCCGCGATGGCGCGCGACTGGTGGAATGCGCGGCGGAAATCGTCGAATTGCTGGCCCCCGCGGCGCGTTCACTGGGCCTCGAACTGGCCGCTCGGCTGGGTGGCGAGGAGGTCGGAACCGTCACGACGGCGACCGCGGCGGACGCCGATTATCGACGATTGTTGTCCGCACTTGGCCACGAACCGGCGACAATGGATGAACTTGTGCAGCGCACCGAGCTGTCGGCCGCGGCACTGTCCTCGATGCTGCTGATGCTGGAACTGGACGGGCGCATCGAACGCCGGTCGGGCAACGCCTACCAGGTCATGCCCACGTCCCTGCGGGCTTGACAGCCGAAGCCATGGCGTGGTTTCAACTATATATATGTCCGGCACGGAAGCGCCGGTGGTTCACTTTTGGATATCCCGCTTCATGGCAAAAAACCTGCTCATCGTCGAATCACCGGCCAAGGCCAAGACGATCAACAAATACCTCGGCAAGGACTTCCAGGTCCTAGCATCCTACGGTCACGTGCGCGACCTGAAGCCGAAGGAGGGCGCGGTCGACACCGAGCACGGTTTCGCGATGGCCTACGAGGTGATCGAGCGCAACCAGAAACACGTCGACGCGATCGCCAAGGCGGCCCGGGAGGCTGACGACATCTATCTGGCGACCGACTTGGATCGCGAAGGCGAGGCGATCAGCTGGCACATCAGCGAGATCCTGAAGGAGCGCGGCCTGACCAAGGGCAAGCAGCTGCACCGGGTAGTGTTCTCCGAGATCACGCCGAAGGCGATCAAGGCCGCGGTGGCCGCGCCGCGCCAGCTCTCGCACGACCTGGTCGACGCGCAGCAGGCGCGCCGCGCGCTGGACTACCTGGTCGGCTTCAACCTGTCGCCGGTGCTGTGGCGCAAGGTGCAGCGCGGGCTTTCCGCCGGCCGCGTGCAGTCGCCGGCGCTGCGCATGATCGTCGAGCGCGAGGAAGAGATCGAGGCGTTCAAGGCGCGCGAGTACTGGACCGTGGAAGCGCAGCTCAAGCACGTCGAAGGCGACTTCAGTGCGCGGCTGTCGCGTCTCAACGGCAAGAAGTTCGAGCAGTTCGACCTCACCAACGAAGCCGATGCCCAAGCCGCGCGTGCGGCGCTGAAGCAGGCCGCACGCGGCCAGCTCACGGTCAGCGACGTCACCTCGAAGGAGCGCAAGCGCCGCCCGGCCGCGCCGTTCACCACCTCCACCCTGCAGCAGGAGGCCGCGCGCAAGCTCGGCTTCACCACCAGCCGCACGATGAAGGTGGCGCAGGGCCTGTACGAAGGCGTGGCGCTGGGCGACGAGGGCAACGTCGGCCTGATCACCTACATGCGTACCGACTCGACCATGCTCGGCGACGACGCGATGGCCGAGCTGCGCCAGCTGATTGCCCGCGACTTCGGCGCGAAGGCGCTGCCGGACGCGGCGCAGGTATACAAGACCAAGTCGAAGAATGCGCAGGAAGCGCATGAGGCGATCCGCCCCACCTCGGCGATGCACACGCCGAAATCGGTGGCCGCCTTCCTCAACGACGACCAGCGCAAGCTGTACGAGCTGATCTGGAAGCGCACCGTCGCCTGCCAGATGATCCATGCCACGTTGAACACCGTCACGGTGGAGTTCGCGTTGCCGGACGCCCCCGGTGGCGACGCCTCGTTCCGCGCCAGCGGCACCACCGTGGTCGATCCCGGCTTCCTCGCCGTATACGAGGAAGGCCGCGACCAGAAGACCGCCGAGGACGACGACGAAGGCCGCCGCCTGCCGCGGCTGGCGAAAGGCGAGGCGGTGCCGCTGCATGAGATCGTCGCCGACCAGCACTTCACCGAGCCGCCGCCGCGCTACTCCGAGGCGAGCCTGGTCAAGGCGCTGGAAGAACATGGCATCGGCCGCCCGTCGACCTACGCCAGCATCATCCAGGTACTGCAGAACCGCGAATACGTGTTCCTCGACAGCCGCCGCTTCAAGCCCAGCGACGTGGGTCGCGCGGTGAGCAAATTCCTCACCCAGCACTTCACCCAATACGTCGATTACGACTTCACCGCCAAGCTGGAGGACGAGCTCGACGCGGTCAGTCGCGGCGAGGAAGCCTGGGTGCCATTGATGCAGCGCTTCTGGCTGCCGTTCAAGCAGCAGGTGGACGAGAAGGCCGAGTCGGTCGACCGCAGCGAGGCCACCGGTGCGCGCGAACTGGGCAGCGATCCGAAGACCGGCAAGCCGGTGTTCGTGCGGCTGGGCCGCTTCGGGCCGTATGCCGCGATCGGCGACAAGGACAGCGACGAGAAACTGCAGTTCGCCTCGCTGCGCCCGGGCCAGAGCATGCACACGATCAGCCTGGCCGAGGCGCTGGAGCTCTTCAAGCTGCCGCGCCAGCTCGGCCAGGCGGACAACGGCGACGAGGTCAGCGTCGGCATCGGCCGTTTCGGCCCGTTCGTGAAGCAGGGCAGCACCTACGCTTCGCTCAAGCCCGAGGATGATCCGTACACGATCGAACTGCCGCGTGCGCTGCAACTGGTGGCCGACAAGCTGGAGATGCTGGCCAACCGGATGATTCTCGATTTCGGCAACGGCGTGCAGGTGCTCAACGGCCGCTACGGCGCCTACATCACCGATGGCGAGAAGAACGCACGCATCCCGAAGGAGCAGGAACCGAAGCTGCTGACCGAGGCACAGTGCCTCGAACTGCTTGCCGCCGCGCCGGTGAAGAAGGGCCGCTTCGGCAAGAAGACGGCGACCAGGAAAGCCGCCGCGAAGAAGGCCGCGCCGGCGAAGAAGGCCGCAGTGAAGAAGGCCGCGACGAAGAAGGCGCCGGCGAAAAAGACGGCCGCGAAAAAAGCCGCGGCGAAGAAAACCGCCACGAAGAAGACCGCGGCGAAGAAGTCTCTTGCCGGCAAGGCCGGCGCCTGATGCTGCAGCGTTTCACGCTCGACGAAGTCGATGCTGCTGCTGCACTGCTGCATGGCGGCGGCGTGCTCGCCTATCCGACCGAGGCGGTGTTCGGCCTCGGCTGCGATCCGTTCGACCGCGGCGCGTTCGAGCGGGTGTTCGCGCTGAAGCGGCGCCCGTCGACGCAGGGCGTGCTGCTGATCGCGGCGGACTTCAGCCAGGTCGAACCCTGCATCGACTTCGCGGCGGTGCCCGATGCGGTGCTGCGGCAGGTGCGCGCCAGCTGGCCGGGGCCGTACACGTGGATTTTCCCGCGCTCGGCATGGGTGCCCGACTGGGTGGCCGGCGCGCATGCCGGCGTCGCGCTGCGGGTCAGCGCGCACGAACCGACGGCGTTACTGTGCCGTGCCTTCGGCGGCGCGCTGGTGTCGACCAGCGCCAACCCGCACGGGCAGCCGCCGGCCCGCGCCGCGCAGACCGTGGCCGAGTATTTCGGCGATACCTTGGACGGCCTGCTGGATGCCCCGCTGGGTGGCCAATCCAGCCCCACGGTGATTCGCGACGCCCTTTCGGGCGCTATCATCCGCGCCTGAACGTGCGGGGGGAGCGCACGTCGGGGCATTCACGCCACCGTCCGCGTGGCGGCGCGATGCTGCCGCACGCCATTTGAGCATCCACGGAGACAGTCGTTTGGTTACCGTCCACGACCCGCGCCAGCGCGAGCTTCCACCGCTGCTGCCCTTGCTGGCGGCTGCGGACCCGGCGCGCGTGGTGGCCTGGCGGGAGGGCGAGGCGATCAGCGCCGGACACTTCCTCGCCGAGGTCCGCGCGGTGGCGGCGTCGCTGCCGCACGCACCGGCGGTGGTGAACCTGTGCGAGGACCGCTACGCCTTCCTGGTCGCGTTCTGCGCGGTGGCGTTGCGCGGCCAGGCCAACCTGCTGCCGTCCTCGCGTGCGCCGCAGGCGGTGGACGAGGTGATGAAGGCTCACCCCGGGTGCCACGCGCTGGGCGATCAGCGGCTCGACCCGGCGCCGCCCGGTTATCAGCAACTGCCGTCGTTCGACGCGCCGCGACCGGCGTACGTCGAGGCGCCCTGGCCGACCTTGCCGGCCGACCGGGTGGTGGCGATCGGCTACACCTCCGGCTCCACCGGCACGCCGATGCCGAACCCGAAGACCTGGGGCAGTTTCCACGCCAGCAACGCGGGCAACCTGGCGCGGCTGCACGCCATTGTCGGCGAGCGCTTCGAGCTGGTCGCCACGGTGCCGCCGCAGCACATGTACGGCATGGAGATGTCGGTGCTGTTGCCGCTGCTGGGCAATGTCGGCGTGCACACCGGCCGCCCGTTCTTTCCCGCCGACGTGGCCGCCGCGTTGGCCGCGGTGCCGGCACCGCGGGTGCTGGTGACCACGCCGGTGCATCTGCGCGCGCTGATCGATTCGGGCATCGAGCTGCCAGCGGTCGCGGCGATGGTATCGGCCACCGCGCCGTTGCCGGTCGGGCTGGCGCGCGCCGCCGAGCAGCGCTTCGCCGCGCCGCTGCTGGAAGTGTTCGGCTCCACCGAAACCTGCGTGTTCGCCAGCCGCCGCCCCACTGTGGACGAAGACTGGCTGCTGTACGACGACGTGACCCTGCACCCGCAACCCGATGGCACCGCGGTCGAGGCGCCGCAGCTCGGCGCGCCGGTCAGCCTGGCCGACCTGGTCAGCCTGTCGCGCGACGGCCGCCGTTTCCGCCTGTGCGGACGGCATGCGGACATGCTGGAGATCGCCGGCAAGCGCGCCTCGCTGGCCGACCTCACCCGCCGCCTGCTGGCGATTCCCGGCGTGCGCGACGGCGTGGTGTTCCAGCACGGTGACGGCGACGCGCTCGGCGTGCACCGCATCGCCGCGCTGGTGGTGGCGCCGGAGCTCGACGAGCATGCCATCCTCGACGCGCTGCGTCGCGCTATCGATCCGCTGTTCCTGCCACGCCCGCTGAAGCGGGTGGCCGCCTTGCCGCGCAACGAAACCGGCAAGCTGCCGCGCGCGGCGCTGCTGGCGCTGCTGCAACCGCCAGGCTGACGCCCGGGCGGCGGATCGCTGCCGCTACAATGGGCGACTGCGCCGGGTGGCGAGCGGGAGTGCGGCAATGAAGGTTCTGGTCATCGGCAGCGGCGGACGCGAGCACGCGCTGGCGTGGAAGCTCGGGCAGTCCGTGCAGGTCGACGAGGTGATCGTGGCCCCCGGCAACGCCGGTACCGCGCGCGAACCGGGCGTGCGCAACGCCGAGGTCGCGATGAACGACCTCGATGGCCTGCTGCAGTTGGCGAAACGCGAGAAGGTCGGGCTGACCGTGGTCGGCCCCGAGGTGCCGCTGGTGGCCGGCGTGGTCGACAAGTTCCGCGCCGCCGGCCTGCGCATCTTCGGGCCGCGCGCGATCGCCGCGCAGCTGGAAGGTTCCAAGGCGTTCGCCAAGGATTTCCTGCAGCGGCACAACATCCCCACCGCGCACTACGCGGTGTTCACCGAACTCAATCCCGCGCTGGCCCACGTACGCCGGCAGGGCGCGCCGATCGTGATCAAGGCCGACGGCCTCGCTGCCGGCAAGGGCGTGGTGGTGGCGCTGACCCTGGCCGATGCGGAACTGGCGCTGCACGACATGCTCGGCGCGCACGCGTTCGGCGACGCCTCGGCGCGGGTGGTGATCGAGGAGTTCCTCGACGGCGAGGAGGCCAGCTACATCGTGATGAGCGACGGCAGCCACGCGTTGCCGATGGCCTCCAGCCAGGACCACAAGCGCCGCGACGAGGGCGACCTCGGTCCGAACACCGGCGGCATGGGCGCGTACTCGCCGGCGCCGGTGGTCACGCCGGAGGTCGAGCAGCGCATCCTGAAGGAAGTGATCGAGCCGACCCTGCGCGGCATGGCGGCCGAGGGCGCGCCGTTCATCGGCTTCCTCTACGCCGGCCTGATGATCGACAAGTCCGGCGCGCCGAAGGTGATCGAGTTCAACGTGCGCTTCGGCGACCCGGAAACCCAACCGATCTTGTTGCGGCTGAAGTCCGATCTGGTCGAGCTGATCGACGCCGCGCTGGACGGCCATCTGGCGCAGACCCGCGCGCGCTGGGACAGCCGCCCCTCCATTGGCGTGGTGATGGCCGCCGCCGGTTACCCCGGACGCGTGCGCACGGGCGATTCGATCGCGGGCCTGGACGACATCGACGATGGCGACGTGAAGGTGTTCCACGGCGGCACCGCCCGCGACGCGCAGGGTCGCGTGGTGACGTCGGGCGGGCGCGTGCTCTGCGTGTGTGCGCTGGGCAGCGATCTTGCCGCGGCGCGCGAGCGCGCCTATGCGGCGGTCGGCAGGCTGCGCTGGGAGGGTGCGTTTCACCGCCGCGACATCGCCCATCGCGCCTTGCATCGACGCTGAAAGCGCTGCAGCGCCGGCATGCAGCGTACGCGCGCGCACGGCGGGCAGGCGGGGATTGACTTTTCCGCACCTGCTTTTTTGCGATATGCTTGCAGGCTCCCCCGCGTAGAGTCGTGGCGCCACCAGGCCCGCGCGACCACGTGTCGATTTCACGCATAAAGAGGTTTCTGGCATGCGCAAGACGGTTTTGTCGCTGGTATCGGTTGCTGCGCTGGCCCTCGCCGGCTGCCAAGGTTCGTCGTCGGATCAGGCCGCAAACGGCGGTCCCGCCAACGCCGAAAGTGCGGCCAAGGTATCGATCCCCAGCGAAGTCAGCGGCACGATCTCCCTGCGCGCAGGTACGCCGCAGCCTTCGGACAAGGCAACGCTGGTGCTGAACCTGGTCGATGTCTCCTCCACCGCGGTCGGCTCCGCGCCGCTGGCCACCAAGACCTCGCCGGCCGGCAGCTTTCCGCAGCCGTTCAAGCTCACCTTCAATCCGGCCGACGTCAAGCCGAACGACCTTTACGTGGTGCAGGCGATCCTGACCGACGGCGAGCGCCAGTACGTGATGCCGATCCAGGCGCCGGTGCTGGCCAAGGGCAGCCAGAACGACGCGGTGTCGATCCAGCTGGTCGCCGAGCAGACCCCCGGGGAAAAATTGCTGGCCGCGTTCGACGACGTGCAGAAGCAGCTCGGTGCGATGAAGGTCAACCACGGCACCAAGCTGGAGAAGGACGCCTCGCGCGGCTGGCAGCTGTTCCGCCAGGACGGCCAGATCCAGTTCATCCGCGAGCTGGTCGAGTACACCAAGGACGGCTTCACCAGCACCGACTATGCCTACAAGGACGGCAAGCCGTGGGCGATCGTGCAGCAACACATGGCCAGCCGCGACGGCAAGCCCTCCTCGATCGACCGTGCCGGCTGGAGCGATGACGGCACGCTGGTGCTGAAGCAGCACCAGGTCGGCAGCGACGTGCAGCCGCTGGACCCGGCCGAGGCGGCGAAGCTCAAGCAGGAGGCGATGACCATCCTCGGCCTCGCCACCAACGGCAAGAACAAGTAAGTCGCTGCAGACTCTCCCGCGTCGAGCGGGAAGCTCGCAAAGAAAAAGCCGCCCGCATCAGCGGGCGGCTTTTTCATGGATGTGACCCGGCCCGGGCCGGCCGAGTCGCGGCCTGGCCGGATCAGAGGTCGATCCGCACGCCCATGTTGACGCTGTTGTACTTCTGGCTGTTGTCGCCGAAGCGGCCGCTGTAGCCGATCCAGCTTTGCACGCTGGGGGTCAGCCGGGCGGACAGCCCCAGCGTGGCGGCGCCCCAGCTCTGGTCGGGGCTGAAGCCGGTCAGCGCGAAGCTGCCGTTCATGCTGTTGAGGCCGGCGCGGACCTCACGTGCATCGGCCTTGCTGTCGTGGTTCCAGCCCAGTTCGGCATACGGCGACATCACCAGGTTGTTGACCTGCCACTGGCCGCGCAGGCGCCAGCCCAGGGTGGATATCAGCGAGTCGCGCTGCTGGCGGCCGAACCACATCGCGCTGCTGTCGTTGCCGCTCTCGCTGTAGCCGCTGATCTTCACGGTCTCCCAGTCGACGGTGGCGAACGGGCCGGTCTGCAAGTCGTTGCCCAGCTCGAACCACCAGCCGCCGGTGACGCCGCCGCCAAGGTGCGAGCCGTCGGTCTTGCCGGTCTCGGTGCGCTGCATCGCGCCGATGTTCATGCGGCGCTCGATGTCCTTGAAGTTGGACTGGCCGAAGTTGACGTAGCCGCCCACGTAGCCGCCACCGTTGTGGTAGCCGACGTAGCCCAGGCCGCTGACGTCCTGCAGCTTGTAGCCGCCGCCGCCGGAGAAGTCGGCGTTGTGCTGGCCGACGCCGAGCGCCACGCCGGCAGTGACGTGCTCGCCGGCGAAATAGTTCGCGCCCAGGGTGAAGTTGAGGTTGTCGCTGTTGGTGCGCGGCGAGTTGTTGCTGGCGTCGAAGCGTTGCCGGGCGTAGTCGATGTTGACGAAGGTGCGCACGTCGCCGTCCTTGCCGGTGGTCAGCATCTGGTCGCGCATCACGCGGTTCTGCACGGCGCTGGCCGCCAGCGGCGCTTCGCCGAGCAGCGAGATCTGCTCCGGCGCGTGGATCACCGACAGCACGTACTGGCCCAGCATGGCGTGGGCGGCGGTGGTCGGGTGCACGCCGTCGGCGAACAGGTAGGTCTGGTCGGCGCCGGCCGCGTAGCTGTACGGCAGGCCCGAGCCCTGCGGGCCGCACTGCACCGAACTGGAACCGGCGCCGCAGGCCGGCGCGGTGACGTTGCTGAAACCGTAGGCGCCCGGGTTGGCGATCACTTCGTTGAGCAGCGCGTAGGTGTTCGCCGGGATGATGTTCAGGCCGTTGTTGCTCAGTTGCGCCAGGCCGCTGTTGAGCACGCCGTTGTAGAGCACGGCGAGCTGGCTGGCGCCGGCCTGCGCGGTGGCGCCGCCGAGCGCGGCCTGCGGGGTCTTGCCGAGATCGGGCAGGTTGTAGACCAGCACGTATTTCGCGCCGGCCGCCTGCAGGCCGGCGAGCACGCCAAGCTCGGTCTGCGCCGCATTGACCGCGCCGGCGGAGATCGCGTTCGGATCGCTCAGCGTACCGCTCAGGTAGAAGATGTCGTTGGCGCCGCCCCAGACCTGGTACAGCGCACGCGAGTCGGCCTTGCCGCCGTTCGCGCCGAGGTACATCTGCAGCTGCTGGGTGATGGTCGGTACCGCGGCGACGTTGTTGACGAAGCCCGCGCCGCCCCAGGCGTAGTCGGTGCCGCCGGCCGCCGACGGCGCCAGCGTGAAGCCCAGGCCCGTCGCCACGTTCTCCGCCGCGGTGGTGCCCGGGTTGGTGGTGAAGCGCAGCGGCGGCTGGATCGTCGGTGCGCTGGCCAGCGAGATGTTGCCGTTGTCGCTCAGGCTGTCGCCGAAGACGATGACGTTGCTGAAATCGGCGGCTGCGGCGGCCGTGCTGAACAGCATGGCGGTTGCGATGGCGCCGGCCAGATGGCGGGTGCGAAGCATGGAAGTACTCCTCGGCCGGGATGGCCTTGTTCGTTGCGGGTTACGGTACGGTATTCCATACGGAACCGCATGCTGCAGCGCATCGCCGCCGCAGGCGGATGGTGGTCGGCGCTTCAGCGCTTGCCGGCGCGCGCGAACGCGTCGGCGAAGGCGTTGCTGGCGGGCGCGGCCGCGGGCTTGGGTGCGCCGCCCCCCGGACGCGGGCCGCGGCCGTCGCGCGAGCCGCCACGGGCATCGCTGCCGGCGCCCGGACGGCTGCCGCGCGCCTGCCCCGGTTCGTCGTCCAGGCGCATGCTGAGGCCGATGCGCTGGCGCGGAAGGTCCACCTCCATCACTTTGACCCTGACGATGTCGCCGGCCTTCACCGCGTCGCGCGGGTCCTTCACGAAGCTGTGCGACAGCGCCGAGACGTGCACCAGGCCATCCTGGTGCACGCCGATGTCGACGAAGGCACCGAATGCGGCGACGTTGGTGACGCGGCCTTCCAGGATCATCCCGGGCTTCAGATCCTTCACGTCCTCGACGCCTTCGGCAAAGCGCGGCGCCACGAACTCCGGGCGCGGGTCGCGGCCGGGCTTTTCCAGCTCTTTCAGGATGTCGCGCACGGTCGGCACGCCGAACTTTTCATCGGTGAATTGCTCGGGCTTGAGCCCGCGCAGGAAGCCGGCGTCGCCGATGATGTTGCGCACCTCGCGGCCGCACTGGGCGATGATCCGCTCGACCACCGGGTAGGCTTCCGGATGCACCGCGCTGGCGTCCAGCGGGTTGTCGCCGTCGGGCACGCGCAGGAAACCGGCGCACTGCTCGAAGGCCTTGTCGCCGAGCCGCGGCACCTTCAGCAGCGCCTTGCGGTTCGGGAACGGGCCGTTCGCATCGCGGTGCTTCACCACATTCTCGGCCACCGATGCCGATAGCCCGGCCACGCGCGACAGCAGCGCGGCCGAGGCGGTGTTCACGTCCACGCCGACGGCGTTGACGCAGTCCTCCACCCTGGCGTCCAGCGCGCGCGCCAGCTTGATCTGGTTCACGTCGTGCTGGTACTGGCCCACGCCGATCGCCTTCGGCTCGATCTTCACCAGTTCGGCCAGCGGGTCCTGCAGCCGTCGCGCGATCGAGACGGCGCCGCGCAGGCTCACGTCCAGTCCGGGGAACTCCTTCGCGGCGAGTTCGGAGGCCGAATACACCGAGGCACCGGCCTCGCTCACCACGATCTTCGACAGCTTCGCGTCGGCCAGCTTCCTGATCAGCTCGCCGGCCAGCTTGTCTGTCTCGCGCGAGCCGGTGCCGTTGCCGATCGCGATCAGGTCGACGTTGTGCTGCTTGCACAGCTTCGCCAGCGAAACCAGCGATTCGTTCCACTGCCGCCGCGGCTCCAGCGGGTAGATCGTGTCGGTGGCCAGCAGCTTGCCGGTGGCGTCGACCACCGCCACCTTGCAGCCGGTGCGGATGCCGGGATCGAGCCCCATCACGGTCTTCGCGCCGGCCGGTGCGGCCAGCATCAGGTCCTTCAGGTTGTCGCCGAACACGCGGATCGCCTCGTCCTCGGCGCCTTCGCGCACGCGGCCGAACAGGTCCAGCGTGAGGTGCAGGTGCAGCTTCACGCGCCAGGTCAGGCGCACGGTCTCGCGCAGCCAGGCGTCGGCGGCACGGCTGCGGTCGTGGATGTTCGCGTGCGCCGCGACGCGGCCCTCGCCCTCGGCGTGGCCCTGTTCGCTGTCGGCGGCGGGCGCCAGTTCCAGTTCGATCACGCCCTCGTTGCGCGCGCGCATCAGCGCCAGCAGGCGGTGCGAGGGGATCTTGCCGATCGGCTCGACGTGGTCGAAGTAGTCGCGGAACTTGGCGCCTTCGTTCTCCTTGCCCGCGACCACCTTGGCGCGAATCTGCCCTTGCGACCACAGCCAGTCGCGCAGCTCGCCGACCAGGTGCGCGTCCTCGGCGATCGCTTCCATCAGGATGGCGCGCGCGCCGTCGAGTGCGGCGCGCACGTCGGCCACGCCCTTGTCCGCATCCACGAACGCTTCGGCGAAGGCCTCCGGCGATCGCGTGGGGTCCTCGCGCAGGCCAGTCGCCAGCGGTTCCAGCCCGGCCTCGCGGGCGATCTGCGCCTTGGTGCGGCGCTTGGGCTTGTACGGCAGGTACAGATCCTCCAGCCGCGCCTTGGTGTCGGCGGCGAGGATGTCCGCCTTCAAAGCGTCGTCGAGCTTGCCCTGTTCCTCGACGCTGGCGAGGATCGCCGCGCGGCGCTCTTCCAGTTCCCGCAGGTAGCGCAGGCGTTCTTCCAGCAGGCGCAGCTGGGTGTCGTCGAGGCCGCCGGTGACTTCCTTGCGGTAGCGCGCGATGAACGGCACGGTGGCGCCGCCGTCGAGCAGGTCCACCGCCGCGCGCACCTGTTCGGTCTTCGCGGCGATGTCGTGGGCAATGCGTTGTTCGATGCTGGGCATGGGTGGAGCGTTCCTGGCGGCGGCGCGATGCCGTCGAATGAAAAGGTCGAGCCGTCGATGATAACAAGCGCCCGGGAATCGTCGGCGCGCCAATGAAAACGGCGCCGCGGACGAACCGCGGCGCCGTGCGTGGAGCAAGGCCGATCAGGCGCTGAAGGAGTTGCTCTTGCCGGTCGCAGTGGCATCCGGCTTGAACTCGCTGGCGCGGCCGTTGAGCACCAGAGTGCTGCAGAGCATGTCGTGCAGAGCCTGCTTGCGGCGCGTCCAGCCGGCCATCATGAAGCCGATGAAGAGGATGATCGTGCTGAGGAACTTGGCCAGGTAGCGGCCCAGTGCCCGCCAGAAGCTGATCCGCCGGCCTTCGAGGTCGGTGACGCGGATGCCCAGTGCCAGCTTGCCCAGCGTGGCCTGCCACGGCGAGCTTTCGCACACGGCGAAATACAGCCAGGTCAGCACGGCGGTGAGCAGGATCGCCGTGCCCATCGTCGCGTAGTACTGGCCGTAGGCGGCGAGCATCACGTGCGGATCGCCGGGCGCCGCCATCATCGCCTGCTTCATCGTTTCCTGCGCGGCACCGTCGCCCATCGAGCGCATGATCACCAGGTTGTTGGGGATGTACAGCACGATCGCGTCGAGGATGTACGCCGCCAACCGCTTCCAGAAGCCGGCGTAATCCTCCAGCACCGCGGCGGTGGTCTGCGGCAGCGCCTGCAGCGGGGTGGCCGGTGCCGCGTAGGGGTTGTCGGCAGGCGGAGTGGCGGCCGGTACCGCGTCGCGGAACAGTACCGACAGCGGCTGCCAGTCGGCGAGGCCTTCGTACCAGGCGAGATCGTCGGGGCTGACCTTGCCGCTGCGCAACCACTCGCGCACGTCACTTTCCTTGTATGGCCCATGCCGTTCGCCGTCGCGGCCGATCCAGATTTCCATTGCGCACTCCCCGGGGCTGTGTGGAGTGCGCATGATGCCATGAGTGCGCGCGCCGGCGCTGTGCCGGGAGCAGGGGGCGATTCTCAGGCTGCGTCGCGGCGCTTCAGGTGGACCAGCAGCAGCGAGATCGCCGCGGGAGTGACGCCGCTGACGCGCGCGGCCTGGCCCAGCGTCGCCGGCAGCGAGCGTTTGAGCTTGAGCAGCACTTCCGCCGACAGCCCGCGCACCTTGTCATAGTCGAAGTCGGCCGGGATCGCGGTGTGTTCGTGCCGGCGCTGGCGCTCGATCTCTTCGCGCTGGCGTTCGAGATAGCCGGCGTACTTCACCTGCACCTCGACCTGCGCCGCCACGTCCTGGCGCGCCACCGGCGGGCCGAACCCGGGCACGCCGGCGAGGCTGGCGTAGTCGAGTTCGGGCCGGCGCAGCAGGTCGACCGCGCTGGTTTCGCGGCTGAGCGCGATGCCGAGCTGGCGCTCGAGCGCCGCACCCAGTGCATTGGCCGGCGCGGCGCACAGACCGCCGAGGCGCTGCAGTTCCCGCTCGACCGCCTCGCGCCTGGCGCGCAGCGCCTCGACGCGTGCCGGCGGCACCAAGCCCAGCGCGAAACCCTGCTCGGTCAGGCGCAGGTCGGCGTTGTCCTCGCGCAGGTGCAAGCGGTATTCGGCGCGCGAGGTGAACATGCGGTACGGCTCGATGGTGCCGTTGCTGGTGAGGTCGTCGATCAGCACGCCGATGTATGCCTCGTCGCGGCGCGGATACCACGGTGCCTTGCCCTGCACGGCCAGCGCGGCGTTGAGCCCGGCGAGCAGGCCTTGCGCGGCGGCTTCCTCGTAGCCGGTGGTGCCGTTGATCTGGCCGGCGAAGTACAGGCCGGGGATCGCCTTCGTTTCGAGCCAGGGGTGAAGTCCGCGCGGATCGAAGTAGTCGTACTCGATGGCGTAGCCGGGGCGGGTGATGTGGGCGTGCTCGAAGCCGGGGATCGAGTGCACCAGCGCCAGTTGCACGTCGTAGGGCAGCGAGGTGGAGATGCCGTTCGGATAGATCTCGAACGTGTCCAGTCCTTCCGGCTCGATGAAGATCTGGTGCGACGGCTTCTCGGCGAAGCGCACCACCTTGTCCTCGATCGACGGGCAGTAGCGCGGGCCGACGCCCTCGATCTGGCCGGTGTAAAGCGGCGAGCGGTCCAGCGCGCCGCGGATGATGTCGTGGGTGCGCTCGCTGGTGTGGGTGATCCAGCAGCTGACCTGGCGCGGATGCTCGGCGCGGTTGCCGAGATAGGAGAACACCGGCGCGGGATCGTCGCCGTGCTGTTCTTCCAGCCCGCTGAAGTCGATGCTGCGGCTGTCGATGCGCGGCGGCGTGCCGGTCTTCAGCCGGTCGGCGGCGACCGGCAGCTCGCGCAGCCTTTGCGCCAGCGTGCTGGCCGGCGGATCGCCGGCGCGCCCGCCGGCGTACTGCGCCTGGCCGATGTGGATCTTGCCGGCGAGGAACGTGCCGGCGGTAAGCACCACCGTGCGCGCGTCGAAGGCGAGTCCCATCTGGGTGACCACGCCGCGGACGCGGCCGTTCTCGATGATCAGGTCGTCCACCGCCTGCTGGAACAGTTCGAGGTTCGGCTGGGTTTCCACCATGCGCCGGATCGCCGCCTTGTACAGCGCACGGTCGGCCTGGCAGCGGGTGGCGCGCACGGCCGGGCCCTTCGAGGCGTTCAGCGTGCGCCACTGGATGCCGGCAAGGTCGGCGGCGTGGGCCATGGCACCGCCCAGCGCGTCGATCTCCTTCACCAGGTGGCCCTTGCCGATGCCACCGATGGCGGGGTTGCAGCTCATCTGGCCGATCGTCTCGATGCTGTGGCTGAGCAGCAGGGTGCGCGCGCCGGTGCGCGCGGCGGCCAGCGCGGCCTCGGTGCCGGCGTGGCCGCCGCCGATCACGATGACGTCGTAGCAGGTGGGGTGACGCATGCTGTTGCCCGGAGCGCGCAAAAGTGACAAAAGTGGGCGTCATGGTAACGCGATACGTCTGCCGTCGAAGATTGCCTGAAAGTGGCATGGATCGTGCTTCATCCGGCTTGCACTTTCATGGGCAGACGCTGCGCGAGGATCGCGCGCCGAGGTCGAGCGGACAGGGGTTCGATCGCGTACCGTGAGAGGAAGCAAGACGGCACCTTCGGGTGCCGTCGTCTTTTGTGGCGCCGGTGGATGCGCGATGCGACGCCAGGCCCGGAAACACGAAGCCCCGCGGCATGCGCGGGGCTTCGTGTCATGTAGATCTGGCGCCAGGCGGTCTCAGGAACAGGGGGAATCCAGGATGACCGTATTGCCGGGCGCCAGAAAGCGATGGGAATTCGAAGGTGAAACGTGAGGTTGATCTTCGCCGGAAACGCGTGAACGAAGGGTGACTGAAAGGGGACTTTATGCCGGCTCGCGGCAACAGCTGACGCGGGACGTCAGTGTCGCGGCAGACGCGGCAGGTTGGCTGTGACGGGAATCACACATTGGCACGGGTGATGCTTGTTCATCACTACCCACCCATTGACCCATTCAGGAATTCGCCATGGACATGAACTTCGATTTCCAGCCCGTCTATCCGCATCACGACCTGCTGGTCGAGATCGGCGAGGTGGAGATGGCGATGGACCACCTGAGCGAGTTCGACAACGACGTGCGCGACGACATGCAGCCGGACCTGGAATCGCGCATGCAGAGCCTGCTCGAGGCGCTGGACCACCTGGCCGTCTGAAATGCCGGCTGCCGCCGCGCGGCGTCGATGCCGTGCGCGCCAGGCAGCCGAAGCGATCGGCCGCTGCCCGCATGCGTCGCGCGGATTTCAGTGGTTCAGCACGTTGCCGATGATTTCGCCCAGGTTGCGTGACAGGCCGGCGCTGCCGGCCAGCTCCGCAATCGCCGTCCGCGCCAGCGCACGGCGCCCCGGTTCCAGCCGCTGCCATCCGTTGAACGCCGTGGCCAGGCGCGCTGCCACCTGCGGGTTGAGCGCGTCCAGCGTACCCAGCCGCTCGGTCAGGAACCGATAGCCGGCGCCGTCGGCGCGATGGAATCCGCTGGGGTTGCCGCGCACGAACGAGCCCAGCAGCGACTGCACCCGGTTCGGGTTGTGCAGGGTGAACGCCGGGTCCTTTTCCAGTCGCATCACGCGCGGCAGCGCCGCGTTGCCGGGCAACTGCGCCTGCACCGCAAACCACTTGTCCAGCGCCAGTGCATTGCCGGCATGGCGCTCGCGATAGTCCGCCAGCGCCTGTTCGCCCGCAGCGGACTGGCCGCGCACCAGCACCGCGAGCGCGGCGAGGCGGTCGGTCATGCCCGGCGCGTCGTGGTACTGCGCCGCGGCCAATGGCTGCGCGCGTTCGCTGGCGCAGGCCTCCAGCAACTCCAGCAGGCGGCGGCTGAGTCGACGGCTGGCCTGGCTGGCGGCATCCAGCGCGGTCGAGCGGCGTGCGGCCAGCGTGCGATAGCGCTGCTCCAGCGCGTCGGCGCCGAGCCGTTCGGCCAGCCTGCGTTGCAAGGCCTGGCGCAGCTGGTGGATGCGCTCGGGATCGACCGCGCCTTCGCGTTCGGCCAGTTCGATCTCGCCCGGCGGGGTGAGCAGGTCGGCCAGCAGGGCATCGTCCATGTTGCCGTCGGCGAACAGGCGGGCCAGCGCATCGCCCCAGGCCTGCAACGAGGTGTCGGTGCCGCCGTCGCGCAGGTTCTCGTAGGCGCGTGCGGCCAGCAGCTGGCCCGCTTCCCAGCGGTTGAAACCATCCGGGTCGTGCGCCAGCAGCAGCGCCAGTTCGGCCGGCGTGTAGTCGCATTCCAGGATCACCGGGGCCGAAAAGCCGCGCAGCAGGGATGGCACCGGCGGCGCGTCCACGCCGGTGAACACCAGTGCCTGCTCGGCCTGTTCCAGCACCACCACGCGTTCATTGCCGGCGTCGTTCGCCTCGCCGGCCAGTTGCAGCGGCAGCATGCGGCCGTCGCTCGCGAACAGGGCCAGCTTCACCGGAATCGGCAGCGGCGCGCGGGCCGACTGGCCGGCGACGGCCGCCGCGTGCTGGCCGAGGGTCAACGTGTACTCGCGGCGTGCGGCGTCGTGCTGGCCGTGCGCGCGCAGCCGCGGCGTGCCGCTCTGGCCGTACCAGGCCAGGTACGCCATCAGATCGACGCCGTTGGCTTCGCCCAGCGCGCCGAGGAAATCCTCCAGCGTGGCGGCGCGACCGTCGTTGCGTTCGAAATACAGGTCCATGCCGCGGCGGAAACCATCCGCGCCGAGCCGCCCGGCCAGCATGCGCACCAGCTCGGCGCCTTTCTCGTACACCGTGGCGGTATAGAAGTTGTTGATCTCGCTGTACTGCGCCGGGCGCACCGGATGGGCCAGCGGGCCGGCGTCCTCGGGGAACTGCGCGCGGCGCAGCAGGGCGACGTCCTCGATTCGCTTGAGCGGCGCGGAATTCATGTCGGCCGAAAAGCTCTGCTCGCGGAACACCGTGAGGCCTTCCTTCAGGCTGAGCTGGAACCAGTCGCGGCAGGTGACGCGGTTGCCGCTCCAGTTGTGGAAGTACTCGTGCGCGACGACCGCCTCGACGTGGCGGTACTCGTCGTCGGTGGTGGAGTCCGGATCGGCCAGCAGGTATTTCGCATTGAAGATGTTGAGGCCCTTGTTCTCCATCGCGCCCATGTTGAAATCGTGGGTGGCGACGACGTGGAACACGTCGAGGTCGTAGTTGCGCCCGTAGCGCTGCTCGTCCCAGCGCATGGCGCGTTCCAGCGCGTCCAGCGCATAGCCGCAACGGTCGATCGCGTCGGCCTCGGCCCAGATCTTCAGCTGCACGGCGCGGCCGTCGGCGGTGCGATAGTCGCGCCCGATGCTTTCCAGGTGGCCGGCGACCAACGCGAACAGGTAGCTCGGTTTCGGGTGCGGATCGACGAATCGCGCCCAGTGCCGGCCGTCCTCCAGCTCGCCGGCGCCGGCCGGATTGCCGCCGGCCAGCAGCACCGGGAAACGGGTGCGGTCGGCACGCAGGGTCACGGTATAGGTCGACAGCACGTCGGGGCGGTCGGGGAAGAAGGTGATGTGGCGAAAGCCCTCGGCCTCGCACTGCGTGAGCAGGAAGCCGCTCTCGCGCGGGCCGGACAGGTACAGGCCCTCCAGTGCGGTGTTGGCGGCCGGGTGCACGCGGGCGCGGGTTTCCAGCACGCTGCCGTCGTGCGCGCCGTCGATCTCCAGCACGCTGCCGTCGTAGCGGTACGCCTCGGTATCCAGCTGGCGACCATCGAGCGCGATCGACACCAGTTGCAGGTTCTCGCCATCCAGCCGCAGCGGTAGGGGTTGCGCCGGATCGCGGCGCAGGTGCAGGCGTGCGGCGATTTCGCTGGCGTCGATGCCGAGCTCGACCTCCAGTTCGATCGACTCGACGCGCCAGGCGGGCGGCTGGTAATCGCGCAGCCGGATCACCGGACCGGCTTGCTGGGGAAGTGCGTGCATGAGCGGAACAACGTGGGTGGGGGATGGATCAGGCTAACATGGGCAAGTTCAACCGCAGGAGAATCCGGTGACTGCTTCCGGCTCGACCCGCTACGGCGTGGAGCGTTCCTGGCTGGGCACGCAGCCCGTCGTGGCGTTGCACGATCACGCGGGAAACCGCCACGTGCGCGTGGCCTTGCATGGCGCCGCCCTGCTCGGTTTCGAGGTGCCTTTCGGTGACGGCCTGCACGACCTGGCCGACGGCTACCACGATGCCGACGAGGTGCAGCGCCGCCCGGGCTCGCGCTTCGCGATCATGGTGCCCTTCGCCGGTCGCGTTGCCGATGCGCGCTACCGCTTCGACGGCGTGGCGCAGGATCTCGATCCCGGCGTGACCGGCAGCGAACGGGCCAGCCGTCACGGCTTCGTGCGCGATGCGTTGTTCGAGATCGAGCAACTGGCCGCCACCGATACCGCCGCCAGCGTGCGGTTGACCACCGCGGCGATTCGTCCGCGCCCGGGCTACCCGCACGCGATCGACCTGGCGGTCGAGTTCACCCTGGATGATGCCGGGCTCGGCCTGGACGCGTGCATGAAGAACGTCGGCGACACTCTCGCCCCGTGCTTCTTCGGCTGGCATCCGTACTTCCGGCTGCCTGGCGGTGGCCTGGTCGACGACTGGCCGCTGCAGATTCCCGCGCAGACGCTGATCCGCACCGGCGCCGACCTGATCGCACTGCCCGGCGCCGCCGCCTACGTCGCGCTCGACGATGCGCCGGCGCTGGATTTCCGCGAGCCACGGCAGATCGGCGACAGTATCCTCGATCAGGGCTACACCGACCTCGAGGCCGATGCCGACGGCCGCATCCGCACCCGCCTGGGCGATCCGTCGCACGGCTTCGCGCTCGCGCTGTGGCAGGAGCGCGGCATGATGCACGCGTTCACCGCCGACACGGTGGCGCGCGACGTGCGCCGCGCGGTCGCGCTGGAGCCCATGGAATGCATGGCCGATGCGTTCAACCGGCCCGAGTGCTCCGACGCGATCGCGCTGGCACCCGGCGCCACGCGCCATTTCCGTTGCGGCATCGAGGTCGTCGGCGCATGAGCCATTCCATCGAAGAGCTTCCCGAGCTGGCGCAGGTTCGCGCCGCGGCCACGCGCATCGCGCCGCATGCGCGAGTGACGCCGGTGATGTGCAGCCCGGCGCTGGATGCGCTGAGCGGCGCCAGACTCTATTTCAAGTGCGAGCACCTGCAGCGCGGCGGTGCGTTCAAGTTCCGCGGTGCCTGCAACGCGGTGTGGTCGCTGGATGAGGAGCAGGCCGCGCGCGGCGTGGTCACCCATTCCTCCGGCAACCACGGCAACGCGCTGGCGCTGGCCGCGGCCACCCGCGGCATCGCCGCCCACGTGGTGGTACCCGAGGGCGCGGTGCGCGCCAAGCTCGCGGCGATCGAACGCGCCGGTGCCACCCTGCACCGCTGCGCGCCGACCCAGGCGGCGCGCGAGGCGATGTGCGAGGAGGTGCGCCGCGCCACGGGTGCGGAGCTGGTGCATCCCTATGCCGACAGCCGGGTCATCGCCGGACAGGGGACGGTCGCGCTGGAGCTGTTGCAGCAGATTCCCGAACTGGATGCGTTGATCACCCCGGTCGGCGGCGGCGGGCTGGCCGGCGGCATGGCGATCGCCGCGCACGGCATCGACCCGGCACTGGCGCTGTTCGGCGCCGAGCCGCTCGGCGCCGACGACGCGGCGCAGTCGATGGCGCACGGCGAGCGCGTCACCACGGTGGTGCCGGACACGGTCTGCGACGGCCTGCGCGCGCTGGTCGGCGAACGCAACCTCGACGCGTTGCGCGCACACCATGTCGAGATCATCACCGTCAGCGACGCCGAGACGATCGCGGCGATGCAACTGCTGTGGTCGGAACTGAAGCAGGTGGTGGAAGTCTCCAGCGCCACCGTGCTGGCGGCGATCCTGCAGCAACCGGCGCGCTTCGCCGGTCGCCGCGTCGGCGTGGTCATCACCGGCGGCAACGTCGACCTGCAGGCCTTGCCGTGGAGCTGAAAGTGAGTGGAGAGGAGCGAGAAGTGAGAGAGAGCGGCAGGATCGCCGCGCCCTGCTGTTCTCTCACTTCTTACTCCTCTTCACTCACTCCTGAGCCTTGCGCCCCAGCCCGCTGACCGCGAGCAGGCCCAGCAGCACGAACGCGATGCCGGTGGCTTCCAGTGACGACGGCTGCTCGTGCAACAGCCACCAGGCCAGCAGCACGCTGAGCACGGGCACGCCGAGGCTGGACACGCTGGCCACCGTAGTCGGCAGCCGCTGCAACACGATCGACCACAGCCACCAGGCCGCCGCCGACGCCAGTACCGCGCTGTAGGCGAGACCGCCGATGAAGGCCCAGTTCCACACCAGCGGTCGCTGCGGCATCACCAGCGCAAGTAACCCCAGCACCACGCCGCCAGCCAGCATCTGCCAGGCAGTGAGGCTGAGCACGTCCGGCGCGTGGCGCTGGAACAGGCGCTTGCTGAGCACGGTGCCGGTGGCCCAGGCGAGTCCACCGAGAATGGCCAGCACGGTGCTCGCGGCGCTGCCCATCGGCCGCCAGGGTTCGATGATGCACAGCAGGCCGATGGCCGCCAGCGCCAGGCCGAGCCAGTGCCGCGGCGTTGGCCGGTCGCCCAGCAGCAGCCACGCCAGCAGCACTGCCCAGAACGGCATGGTGTAGGCGAGCAGGGCCACGTGGCCGGCACCGCCGTCGAGCAGCGCCCACTGCTCCAGGCCCTGGAAAGCGGCGGTCTGGCACAGTCCGATCAGGATCGTCGGGCCCAGCGGCGGCGGCCGCAGCGAGCGTCCCGACAGCAGCAAGGCCGCGAACAGCACCCCCGCGCCAAGCAGGTAGCGCAGCGCGGCGAAATCGAACGGGCCGGCCCAGGCCAGCACCTGTTTCATCACGATCCAGCTGTAGGCCCACAGCACGATGGTGACGAGCATGGCCAGCACGGCGCCGCGCTGGGGTGACGGGGAAGGCGGCATCGACATGGGCCAAAAGAGGGGCGACAAGTGTAATGGCCTCCGTTACGGTTGGCGGATCGACAGCCACATGAAGTCGCCATGAGCAAACGCGCCGAACCCACCCGCTGCCACTGGGCCGCCGCCGCCGACGCGCTGATGTGCGCCTACCACGACACCGAATGGGGCGTGCCGCTGCATGACGACCGCGGCCTGTTCGAGTTTCTCTGCCTGGAAGGAGCCCAGGCCGGCCTGTCCTGGCGCACCGTGCTGGCCAAGCGCGCGCATTACCGCAAGCTGTTCCACGATTTCGAGATCGCCCGCGTCGCCGCGATGAGCGACCGCGAACTGGAGAAGGTGCTGCTCGACCCGGGCATCATCCGCAACCGGCTGAAGGTGTACTCGACCCGCGACAACGCGCGCGCCGCACAGGCGGCGATCGCGGAGTTCGGCAGTCTGGACGGCTATCTGTGGTCCTTCGTCGATGGCCGCACCGTCGTCAACCGCTGGCGCGAACCTGCCGAGGTGCCGGCCAGCACCGCATTGTCCGACCGCATGAGCAAGACGCTGAAGCAGCGCGGCTTCCGCTTCGTCGGCAGCACCATCTGCTATTCGCTGATGCAGGCCACCGGGATGATCGACGACCACCTGGTGGGCTGCTTCCGGCACTGCGGGGCGCGCTAGCCGCCGCAGAAACTTTCGTTCGGCGCCGAATGCGGGCGCGCACGATGGCGAAATGCGCAGTCGCTCACACAATCGCGTGAAAGAGGGGCCGGCAGCGTTCAGCACGCGAAATGCATGCTGAACAAGTCAGCGGTGCGCGCTTGTGCGTCGCGCGCACACGAACTGAAGATGCGCGAGCAGGTGTCGGCGGCATGCGGATCGACCTTGGCCAGGGGGCGGGGTTCGGGCAGGGAATGCAGCATGTCGTCTCCTCCCGCAGGCATTCCGCCATCGCAGCATTGCCCAGGAGCCACTTCATGAAATCCCGCCATCTCAAATCCACGCTGCTTTGCGCCGCGGTGCTGGGCGCGTTGTCGCTCGCGCCGGCCATGGCGCAAACCGCTCCGCCGCCTGACGCCCCCGTGTCGGCCAGCGCCAACGGCCAGGAGTCGACCCGGCTAAGCACCGAATTCGCTGCATTCGCCGGTTCGGATGCCAATGCGCAGGCACTGGTCGCCGGGTTGCGCGACGGCAGCGCCATCGCGCTCGACGACGTGATCACGAACGCCGATGGCACCACCACCACGACCACCACCACGTTCACGCCGGCCACCGGCCAGATGGGCTACGGCAACGTGAAGATCGCGCTGTCGCTGGCCGAAGCCAGCCTGGCGCAGGCGGGCATCACCGAGCCGACCGCCGCCGAGATCGAGGCCGCGCTGAACGGCGGCACCATGGTGCTGGCCGACGGCACCAGCATTGATCTCGACGGCGTGCTGGCGGCACGCGCCGCCGGCGAAGGCTGGGGCCAGATCGCCAACAGCATGGGCTTCAAGCTGGGTGACGTGATGCGTTCGCCGAAGGCAACCGGCAGCGCTTCGGCCAGCGCGCATGGGCATGTCGACGTTTCGGTGGCCAAGGTCGAGTTCGGCAAGAGCCACATGGGCGACCATCCGACGGCGGCCGATCACCCGGGCAAGCCCGATACCGCCGGCAAGCCGGACATCGCGAACAGGCCCGCTCTGCCGGAACGCCCGCAGCGCCCCGAGCGCCCGCAGATTCCGGATCATCCCACCCACGTCGGCCGCCCGGGCGGCTGAGTCCGCGGTTCGCCTTACGTGCTTCTCCGCGCAGGCCCGGCAGACGCCTGGCCTGCGCAGTTCCCTGTCAGCAAGGATACTTTTCATGCGCAACGCACAACACTGGATGGTCGCCGGCGGACTGCTGCTGATCGGCGCGCCGGCAGCGCACGCCGCCACCGCGGACGGCGGCCAGTTCAGCCTCTCTGCCGGTGCCGACTACAGCAGCGGCAAATACGGCACCGACACCACCACCGACATCTGGTCGGTGCCGCTGACCGCGGCGTACCAAAGCGACCGCTGGACGTTGAAGCTCACCGTGCCGTATATCCACGTCAGTGGTGCGGGCAATGTGATCCCCGGCGTGGGCAAGGTCAACAACGGCAACCCCATTGGCCGCGGCCTCGGCCACATCATCGGCGGTGGCGGCTCCGGCGGTTCCGGTGGCAGTGCGGCGACGTCCAGCGGCTCCGCCTCGGGCCTGGGTGACGTCACCGCGTCGGCCGGCTACCAGTTGTTCACCAGCACCGACCGCACGGCCGGCCTGGATCTCACCGGCAAGGTGAAGTTCGGCACCGCCGACGAGAACAAGGGGCTGGGCACCGGCAAGAATGACTACGGCCTGTCGCTGGACGCCTACAAGGTCAGCGGCGCGTGGACCGCGTTCGGCGGCGTGGGCTGGACCAAATACGGCAGCTCGCAGTACATCCAGCTGCAGAACGGCTTCAACGCGAACATCGGTGCCGACTACAAGGTCGGTGCCAGCGACAACGTCGGCGCCTACTACTACTACCGCGAGCGGATCGCCGACACCGGCGCCGCGCAGAGCGAGCTCGCCGGCTATTGGAACCACAAGTTCAATCCGAACCTGCGCCTGCAGGCCTATGCGCTGGCCGGCTTCACCGACGGCAGTCCGGATTACGGCGTGGGCGCATCGGTCAAGTACAGCTTCTGATCGAAGCGGCGCCGCGCGCGAGCGTGCGCGGCGCCGGCTGCGCGAGGTTCAGTCCGGCAGCGCCAGCACGCAGTCGTCCGCGCCGTAGCTGCGGCAGCACACGGCGAAGATCGACAGCTCGCGACGGTCCAGCACCGGCGCCAGCAGGCCCTCCAGGAAACCGCTGAAGAAGATGCAGCCGGAGTGGCCGGGTTCGCCGCACAGCGGGCTGTGGCGAATGTGCAGCTGGCTGCCGTCCTGTTCCACCTCTACCAGCGCGCGCAGTGCCGGCACGCCCCGTTGCGCGATCGCCTGCTCCAGGTCGAGCCGCCCGCCCGCCGTCGGTTCGCGCTGGGCGAGCCATGCACCGGTGCGCCGGCCCGCCAGCGCCAGCGTGGGTTCGCGCGCCGCCTCGGCGACCGCGCGATCCAGCTGCTGCAGCCGCGGCATGATTTGCGGGTACTCGGTGGCCAGTTTCGCCAGCAGCTTGTCGATGGCCTCCTGGTCGGGTTCGAGCGGGACCAGCTCCACGAACGGCGCCTCCGCCACCACGGCGGGCGCAGGCGCCACCGGAGCCGGCGCCGGGGGCGGCAGGATGAATTCGAGATCCGGCTCGGGCGTCGGCCGCGCGGCGACCGCAGGCGGGGGCGCGGGTGCCGCCGTCGGCGTGACCAGCCTGACCGGCGCGACCTCGTCGAAAGCGGGGACAGCCGGCGCCGCCGCAGCCGCGGGCCTGGTCGGCGCCGTCGGCGGGGCCGCCTCCGGCGCCGGTGGCGCCACTGGAAGGACGGGCGGCACGTAGGCCGACGGCGCGCGCGAGGCGGCGAAGTGCGCGCGTTCCTCGCCCTCGGTGACCGGTTCCAGTTCGAAACTGATGATGCGCTCGTGGGCATCCAGCGCCGCCGCCAGCGCGCGCTTTTTTCGCGGCGGCCCGCGCACCACCATGGTCAGCAGGATGCCGTGCGGGTCCTGGACCAGTCGCTGCCGCTGCAGGCTGAAACCGCTGGCCAGCACCAGCCGGCCCACTTCCATCAACAGGCCCTCGCGTCGTTCCGACAAGGCCTGGATTTCCAGCTCGATCATCAGGCCCCCCTGTATGCGTTGCTGGTCCACCGAGTTGTGGCCGATACCATGATCGCATCCGGCGCGAAAAAGCGTGCGCTGGTTGTTGAATCCGCGAAGTCAGCGCTGCATCGGCGCCCTCGGGGCATGTTTCATGCTTCGTCTTTCTGACGCCGCGAGCCGCGCAGCTTGTCGATCGAGAAGCTGGCGATCTCCATGCCGCCCACGCGTCGCGGCTGCCCCACCGGCGGGCCCCATGCATGCGCGCTGACCACCTCCCAGGTGGCCGGGATGCGGCCGTCCACGCGCATCGTTTCGTAGGCGGCCAGCATGCGCCGGTAGCGCGACTTGCCGGTCAGTCCGCGCTCGCGCTGGCGGTCGGCATTGGTGGCGCCCAGGCCTTGCAGCTCTTCCAGCAACTTGCGCGGCTCGCTGTAGGTCAGGGTGTAGCGGAACACGTCCAGCACCGGGTCGCGCAGGCCGGCGGCGAGCATCGCGTCGCCCACGTCGTGCATGTCCAGGAAGCGGCTCACGTGGGCGCGCTCATCCGCCGCGGCCCAGGCGGCGCGCAGCTCCATCAGGGTGTCGGGGCCGAAGCTGGAGAACGCCATCAGCCCGCCGGGCTTGAGCACGCGCATGCATTCGCCGAACAGCGCGGGCAGGTCGTCGATCCACTGGAAGCAGAGGTTCGAATGCAGCACGTCCACGCTGTGGTCGGCCAGCGGCAGCGCGCATGCCTCGGCGCAGACGCGGTCGAACGGCCGGCGCCAGCTGCTGTGCCGTCTCGCCGCGCGCAGCATCGGCAGCGCCAGGTCGAACGCGATCACCTCGGCCTTGGGATAGCGCCGCTTGAGCGCGGCGGTGCCGCGGCCGGTGCCGGCGCCGATGTCGACCACCCGCTGCGGCGTGTCGAGGTAGAACGAGAGCCGCTCCAGCAGGTGCGTCTGCACTTCGCGTTGCAGCGCATCGTGCTTCTCGTAGGTGGTCGCCGCACCGGCGAAATTGCGTCGCAGTTGGCGTCGGTCGAGTTGGAACTCACTCATGGGCAAGGCTCGCGCTGGCCCGGCCACCGTGCCGGGCGAACAAGGGTTGCAGCGCCGCGACCACCGCGGCGGCATGGCTGAAGAACGGCGCGTGGCCGGCCTGGGCGATCTCGTGGCTGTCGCCGCCGCACTGGCTCGCCGACCAGGTCATCGCCTGCGGTGGCACCAGCCGGTCGCGGCGCCCGGCGATCCAGGCGCTGGGTACCGCCAGGTCGGGCAGGGCGGCGCGGCGGTCGCTGTCGTGCAGGATGCGGATGCCCTCCTGCAGCACGCGCGCGTCCGGTTCGCCGCGGGCGAACACCAGCTCGCGCAGATGGCGCAGCTCGCCGCGCGGGTCGGCGCTGCCCATCGCCTCCAGCGCCAGGAAGCGCTCGATGGTGGCGTGGTAATCGGCTTCCAGGTCGCTGGCCAGTTGCTGCACCAGCGCCGGGTCGCTGCCGTGCGGCCAGCCGGCGTCGCGCACGAACTTCGGCGTGGCGCACAGCATCGCCAGGCCATGCGCCTGATGCGGCAGGTCCAGCGCCGCGGTCAGCGCGATCAGCCCGCCCAGCGACCAGCCGAGCCAGAGCGCCGGCGGCGTGGCGGCGGCGATCGCGGCGGCGCAGGCGTGCGGTTCCAGCGGCAGGCCGCAGTCGCGCGAACGGCCGTGGCCGGGCAGGTCGACCACGTACATCGTGCACTGCTGCTCGAGTGCCTCGACCAGCGGCGCCAGCACGCCGCCGTGCATTGCCCAGCCGTGCAGCAGCACCAGCGGCAGCGGACCGTGGCCGGCTTTCTCGATGAACAGGCTCATGCGCCCGCCTCCTGCGGAAGCGGAAGCAAATCGGCGCCCACGGCGCCGCGTCCGTCGAACACGAAGCAGCCGCCCTGCCAGTGCGCGCCGTCGGTGAGTTCCAGGTATTTCAGGATGCCGCCTTCGAGCTGGTGCACGTGTTCGATGCCCAGTTCCTGCATGTAGATCGCGGCCTTCTCGCAGCGGATGCCGCCGGTGCAGTACGGCACCACGGTCTTGCCGGCGTAGCGTGTGCGGTCGGCGGCGAGCGCGGCGGGGAAGTCGGTGAAGCGGGCGATGCGATAGTCCACTGCCTGCGCAAAAGCGCCGGCGTCGGTCTCGTAGTCGTTGCGGGTGTCGAGCATCACCACCTCGCGGCCGGCGTCGTCGCGACCCTGGTCCAGCCAGCGCTTGAGCGTTGTCGCATCCACGCCGGGCGCGCGGCCCTCGGCGGGGCGCAGCGCGGGCAGGCGCAGGGTGATGATCTCGCGCTTGAGCCGCACGCGCAGGCGGCCGAAGGGCACGGTGTCGGACAACGATTGCTTCGCTTCCAGCGCGGCAAAGCGCGCGTCCTCGCGCAGCCAGGCCATGAAGGCGTCGGTGGCCGCGCGGGTGCCGGCGAGAAACAGGTTGATGCCCTCGTGTGCCAGCAGCACGGTGCCCTTGAGCGCCAGCGTCTCGGCGCGTTCGCGCACGCGCTCGCGCAGCGCGGACAGGTCGTCCAGCGCGACGAAGCGGTAGGCGGCGATATTGACGACGTTCATGGGGGAAAAGGCACAAGACAACGCGTCATTATACGGGGCCGCTCGCGCGCGGTTCCTGCGGCAGATCAGCCAGCGCGTCGAGCAGCCGGTCCACCTGGGCCTCTTCGTGCGCCGCGGACAAGGTGATGCGCAGCCGCGCCTGGCCAGCGGGCACGGTCGGCGGGCGGATCGCGACGACCAGCAGGCCGCGCCGTTCCAGCGCCTGCGCAGCCTGCAAGGCCGCCCGGGCGTCGCCCAGCCGCAACGGCTGGATCGCGCTCGCCGAGTCCATCAGCGGCAGGCCGAGCTGCGCGGCGCCGGCGCGGAAACGGGCGATCAGCGCGGCAAGCTTGTGGCGCCGCCAGGTTTCGCTCTGTGCCAGCCGCACTGCTTCCAGCGCGGCTCCGGCCAGCGCCGGCGGCATCGCGGTGGTGTAGATGTACGGCCGCGCGAACTGGATCAGCCCCTCGATCAGCGCCGCCGGGCCGGCCACGAACGCGCCGCTGCAGCCGAGTGCCTTGCCCAGCGTGGCCATCAGCAGCGGCACCTCGTGCTGGTCCAGCTTCGCCGCGCTGAGGCTGCCGGCGCCGTCGTCGCCGAGCACGCCCAGGCCGTGCGCGTCGTCGACCATCAGGGTGGCGTGCTCGCGGGCGCACTGCTGCGCCAGCGCGCGCAGCGGTGCGACGTCGCCGTCCATGCTGAACACGCCGTCGGTGGCCAGCAGCGCGGCCGCTTCGGGGCTGGCCGCCAGCTGGCGCGCGGCGGCGGCCACGTCGGCATGCGGATAGCGCTTCAGTTCCGCGCCGCTGAGCTTCGCGCCATCGAGCAGGCAGGCATGGTTGAGCTTGTCCTGCACGCACACGTCGCCGCGCGAGAGCAGCGCCTGCAGCACGCCGAGGTTGGCCATGTAGCCGGTGGAGAACAGCAGCGCGCGCTCGCGCCCGGTCCATGCGGCCAGCGCTTCTTCCAGTTGCGCGTGCGTGCGGCGGTGGCCGCAGATCAGATGTGCCGAGGTGCTGCCGACGCCTTGTTCGCCCGCCGCGCGGGCGAGCGCGGCAACCAGTGACGGGTGCTGCGCCAGGCCGAGGTAATCGTTGCTGCAGAACGAGAGCAGGCGCCGGCCGCCACTGTTCAGCCACGGGCCGTCGGCGTGCTCGATCACGTGCAGGCGGCGGCGCAGATTGGCGCGTTCGCGTTCGGCCGTCTGGACGGCCAGTCGCTGGAGGAGGTCGGGGCGGGGCATGGCTCAGTGCACTGCGCAGGGCGAGGAGCACCCCCTCCCGATCTCGCCCTGCGATGCAGGGGGGGGCAAACGTGTGCCGCACGCCTTGCTCCCTCCCCTGCTTGCCCCAAAGGGACTTCCTGCGGCCGCAGGGGAGGGCCGGGGTGGGGCGCTGCTATGCCGCCGCACTGCAGCCGCAGCCGTGCCCGCAGCTGGCGTTCTCGCCGATGTCCGCATGCACGGTCCCCGCATTCTCGACCACCTCCATCGGATGCAGGTCGAGCCGGCGGAACAGCGCGCGGTCGGCCTCCACGTCGGGGTTGCCGGTGGTCAGCAGTTTCTCGCCGTAGAAGATCGAGCCGGCGCCGGCGAAGAAGCACAGTGCCTGCACCGCATCGTCCATCTGCTGGCGGCCGGCGGACAGGCGCACGATCGACAGCGGCATCAGGATGCGCGCCACCGCGATCGTGCGCACGAACTCGAACGGGTCCAGCGGTTCGGCGTTGGCCAGCGGCGTGCCCGGCACCGGCACCAGCTGGTTGATCGGCACCGAGTGCGGGTGCTCGGGCAGGTTGGCCAGTGCCTGCAGCAGGCCGGCGCGCTGCTCGCGCGTCTCGCCCATGCCGACGATGCCGCCGCAGCAGGTTTTCAGGCCGGCGTCGCGTACCTGTTCCAGCGTGGTGAGGCGATCCTGGTATTCGCGGGTGTGGATGATCTCGCCGTAGAACTCCGGCGCGGTGTCGAGGTTGTGGTTGTAGTAGTCGAGGCCGGCGTCCTTGAGCTGCTGCGCGTGGCCGTCGCCGAGCAGGCCCAGGGTGGCGCAGGTTTCCAGGCCCAGGTCCTTCACCGCGCGCACGATCGCGGCGACCTTGGGGATGTCGCGGTCCTTCGGCCCGCGCCACGCCGCGCCCATGCAGAAGCGGCTGGCGCCGGCGTCGCGGGCGGCCCTGGCGCGCGCCAGCACCTCGTCGACCTCAAGCAGTTTTTGCGGCAGCACGCCGGTGTCGTAACGCTGCGCCTGCGGGCAGTACGCGCAGTCCTCGGGACAACCGCCGGTCTTGATCGACAGCAGGGTCGACACCTGCACCGCGTTCGGATCGTGGTGTTCGCGATGCACGCCGTGCGCGCGATGCAGCAGGTCGTTGAACGGCAGCGCGAACAGCGCGGCGACCTCGTCGCGGCTCCAGTCGTGGCGGATGGCAGCGGGCATGGCGGGCTCCTGGGTCAGAGGCCGCGCAGTGTGGGCGGCGTACGCCGCTTCGTCAACCTGGGTAACTGTGTTTCAGGTTGACGAAGCGGCGGGTGCCCGCGTTGCTACTTGCTGCCGTCGCGCACGGCCTTCACCTGCTCCGCGGTCACCGGCTTGGCCTGGTTGCCCCAGGAGGTGCGCTCGTGGTTGGCGATGTCGGCGATGTCCGCGTCGTTGAGGGTGGCGGCGAACGGCGGCATCGCGCTGGGGTAGCTGACGCCGTCGATGGCCACGCCCTGCAGGCCGTGCAGCATCACGTCCAGATGCTTGGTGGGGTCGGCATCCAGCACCGCCGGGTTGCCCTTGAGCGGCGGGAACGCACCGGGCAGGCCCAGCCCCGTGGGCTGGTGGCAGGCGGCGCAGTAGGTCGCGTAGAGCTGCGCGCCGTGCGCGGGATCGAACGTGTACGGGCCGGTGGCGGCCGGTGGCGGCGCGGCGTTCGCATCCACCGGTGCCTTGGTGATCTGCGGCTTGGCCAGCGCCTCGCCTGGCGTGGCGATCTCCAGGATGCCCTGCGCGCCGAGCACGGCGTGCGCCATCGAGTGATCCACGAACGGATAGTGGCCCGCCTCGTCCAGGGTGAGGTCGAACACCGCGCCCTCGCCGGGCCCCACCGAGTAGGTGGAGACACCGTCGATGGCCTGCGCCGGATTGCCGCCGGGATAGACCTTGTCGAAGATCGCGCCGATCACGTGGAACGCGCTCCACAGGTTCGGACCGGCGTTCACCACATACAGGCGAACCAGGTCGCCCGGTTTGGCGGTCAGTGGATGCTGTGCGTACTGGAACGCGGCGCCGTTGAACACGACTTCATCCGGGCGGATCTGCTGCATCTTCTCGTAGCTGCCCGCCATCAGCGTGCCGGAGACCTGCTGGGTGTACCACTCGCCCTGCACCAGCACGTAGCTCTCGGCCGCCGGCGGCAGCGGCTCGGCCGGGTCGACGATGATCGCGCCGTACATGCCGTTGCCGATGTGCAGCAGCACCGGCGGCGTGCCGCAGTGGTAGAGGAAGGCGCCGGGCACCTTGGCCACGAACGAGAACTTGATCGACTCGCCCGGCATGATGTCCACGTAGTGCAGGCTCGGCGGCGTGATCGCCGAGTGGAAGTCGATCGAGTGCTGCATGGTGCCGCGGTTGGTGAGGGTGACGTTCACCGTCTGCCCCTGGCGCACGTGGATCACCGGGCCGGGCACGGTCTTGCCGAAGGTCCAGGCCTGGTACTGCACGCCGCTGGCGATCTCCACGGTGTCGTCGCTGGAGGTGATGTTCACCTCCACGCTGTCGCCCGGTTGCAGCGGCGGCAGGCGCGCGTCGCGGGCCTGCTTGATCGGCTGGTTGGAGGCCAGCGACAGCGGCGTCACCGCGGCGGCGGCGGCGGCGGGGCTGGCGCTGCGCACGTTCAATGCGCTGTGCAGGCCGGCCAGCAGCAGCGCCACCAGCAGCAACACGCCGGCCAGCGCCGGCCCCTGCACGCGCCACGACACCGGCCGCACCTGTTCCAGCGGAACCCGCGTGTTCCATTCGGAGAACCGCCGCCAGCGCGGCCAGCGGCTCTCGATCAGGTAGTCCAGGCTGTACGGGCTGGGGCCGGCGCGCAGGTTGATCACGATCAACGCGGCAAAGATCAGCACGAAGCTGATCGCCGCGCCGATGTTGTTGGCGCCCACCGAATACGGCCCGCCGAAACCCTCGGCCGTGCTCCAGATCAGCAGGCTGAACAGGATGCCGACGACGTAGGTGATCTTGCGCGCGAAGCCCAGCAGCAGGGCCAGCGCCAGCAGCGTCTCGGCGATCCGCGTGGCCCACACGAACAAGCCCGCGTGCGGCGTGACCACCGCGATCCACATGTCGAACCACCACGCCGACCACGCCGGCTGGCCGGTGGCGGCATTGTGCAAGTAGCCGACGTAGTGGTCTGCGAAGCCGTCGGTCCAGGTCAGCGCGGCGCTCACCGCCCAGATCACGCCGAAGGCCACCCGCAGCGCGGTGCCGGCGATCGCGGGCCAGGTCGATGGAGCAGGGTGGTCGTCGTGGATCGAGCTCATGCGAATCTCCAGGTCTTCGATGGGCGAAGTGCAGGCGTGGCGGGGCGCGCCACGGTTGGTGATCGAGTGTAGACCGCAGGTGCACTGCGCGCGACCCGCGGTTGCCGCTACCATCGGTCGAGGCGGGGACGGGGGAGACCATGCACAAGACCAGTCTGCTGCAATCCTGGCCAGCGCTGCAGCGATGGCTGCTGCCGCTGCGCTGTCTGTTGTGCGGCGCGCCGGGCCACGGCGGCATGGACCTGTGCGCGGATTGCGCCGCCGAGATGCCGCGCAACCGCAATTGCTGCGCACGCTGCGCCTTGCCGCTCGCGACCGCGGCGACGTTGTGCGGCGAATGCCAGCAGCACGCGCCGCCATGGGACGCGGCATGGGCGCCGTTCCGCTACGGCTGGCCGCTGGACCGGCTGGAATCGCGCTTCAAGTTCGGCCGCGACCTCGCCGCCGGCCGCGTGTTGTCCGGCCTGTGGCAGAACGAGCCACGGGTGATCGAGCGACCTTCGCTGCTGATTACCGTACCGCTGCATCGCAGCCGGCTGCGCCAGCGCGGCTACAACCAGGCGCTGGAGCTGGCCCGGCCGCTGGCGCGTGCGCTGGGGGTGCCGCTGCGCCACGACGTGCTGCAGCGCTCGCGGCGCACCGAGGCGCAAACCGAACTGGACGCGGTCGACCGTCGCCGCAACGTGCGCGACGCGTTCGCGCTGTGTCCCGGGCTGGCGCCGCCTGCGCACGTGGCGATCCTCGACGACGTGATGACCACCGGCGCCACGCTGGCCGAATGCGCCAGCGTGCTCAAGCGCGTCGGCGTGCCGCGGGTGGATGTCTGGGCGCTGGCGCGCGCGCCCTTGAGGCGGGAGTGAGTGGAGGGGAGTGAGAAGTGAGAGAAAGCATCGTCTCGCCACGCTCACTTCTCACTCCTCTCCACTCACTCCTCGTTATTTCACCGCCAGCGCCAACACGATGCCCACCCACAAGGTCAGGCCCAGCCAGTTGTTGTGGCGAAAGGCGGCCAGGCAGGCGTCGCGCCCGCGTTTGCGGATCAGCCACAGCTGGTAGCCGAACAGGCCGACGACGGCGAGCAGGGCCAGCCAGTACGGCCAGCCCAGGCCGGCACGCTGGCCGACGAACAGCAGGGCCAGCAGCAGGGTACCCATCAGCATGCCGAGGATCGGCACATCGGCATCGCCGAACAGGATCGCTGTGGATTTCACGCCGACCTTGAGGTCGTCGTCGCGGTCGACCATCGCGTACTCGGTGTCGTAGATCACCGACCACAGGATGTTGCCGAGGAACAGCAGCCAGCCCAGCGGCGGCACCGTGTGCGTCACTGCGGCGAACGCCATCGGGATCGACCAGCCGAACGCCGCGCCCAGCACCACCTGCGGCAGGTAGGTCCAGCGCTTGGTGAACGGGTAGATCGCCGCCAGCACGGCACCGGCGAAGGCCAGCTTGATCGTCAGCGCATTGGTGAACAGCACCAGCACGAAGGCGACCGCCAGCAGCACGGCGAACACCACCAGCGCCTCGCGCGGCGTCACCCGCCCGGCGGCGATCGGTCGCCCGGCCGTGCGCGCCACCTGCGGGTCGAGCTTGCGGTCGGCGTAGTCGTTGATCGCGCAGCCGGCCGCGCGCATCGCGAACACGCCCAGGGTGAAGATGATCAGCGGCTTCCACGGCGGGAAATCGCCGGCGGCCAGCCACAGCGCCCACCAGGTCGGCCACAGCAGCAGCAACGCGCCGATCGGCCGATCCATGCGGGTCAGCACCAGGTAGTCGCGTGCCTTTTCGCGGTGGCGTGCCGGCAGTTTCCGCAGCAGCCAGTCGAGCACGCGGGTGGCGCGGGTGGAGCTGTCCGCGGGGCGCGAGACGGCTGGCCTGGCGGCGGTCTTGGTCGCCGCCGGTCGCGCGCGCGGTCGCGCGACCGGCGCGGGTGCGCCGGTCTTGCGGGGCTTGCGTTTGCGCGGAGGCGTGGCCATCGCCCGGAAGTTTAGCGTGCGTCGCGCGGGCGCAGCGCCAAGCCCGTCACTTGGCGGACGGCTCCGGCGCGGGCGAGCGTTCGAAGCTGCCGGCGAAGCCGGGGAACACCACCGGGCTTTCGTAGCCGTCGGCCGAGACGGCCGACACCCCGAAGAACCAGTCGTCGATCACCACGTCGGCCAGCACGGCCTGGTCGACATCGCCGACCGCGCGCACGTACTGCCATTGCGACGCGGTGGTATCGCGCCAGTGCACGCGGTAGCCGGCGGCACCGGGCACCTTGTGCCAGCTCACCGTGGTGTCGGTGGCCAGCGCGCCCTTGATCTCGACCTGCGTCGGCGGCGCCGGCGCGCGGCTCAGGCTGGCCATGGTGATGGCGTTGAGCGCGGTGACCCGTGCCAGGTAGCGGAAGTCGACGCCGTCGATGCTGTCGCCGTAATCGACGCCGCCTTCCTTGCGCAGGTCCTGGTGCTGGCGGGTGTAGTTCTCGTGCGCCTCGCTGACCCGCACGGCCGGATAGCCGGCCTGCAGGAACGGCACCTGGTCGCCGCCGCGGCCGAAGCGGTCGGTGCGGTAGATCATGCGCACGTCGAAATCGGGCAGGTACTGCTCGGCAAGGCGGTCGATGTAGCGCGCCAGGTTGCGGGAGGGCGAATCCACCTCGCCGCCGTGGTAGCGGCGGTAGTCGGCCTGAGCCTGGCTTTCGTTGGTCTTGGTGCCCTCGGAGAACACCCGCACGGTGGTGTTGCCGATCACGCCGTTCTGGCCGTGGCTGTTGCCGACGATGTCGTTGTTGAGCTCGGCCTCCACCTTCCAGTCGTGCGCCACCGCGTAGTCGGCCAGCACCTTGCCGCCGTACAGGCCCTGCTCCTCGCCGGACAGCGCGGCGAACACCAGGGTGGCGCGGTTGTCCTGCCTGGACAGCAGCCGCGCGGCCTCGATCAGCGCCGCCACGCCGGAGGCGTCGTCGTTGGCGCCGGGGGCGTCGCTGGTGGTGTCCATCACGTCGGTGACGCGCGAGTCCAGGTGGCCGGTGATCACGATGACGCGATCCGGGTCGGTGCTGCCGCGCTTGATCGCCACCACGTCCATTACCTCGGTCGGCCTGGGTGCGCGCTTGCCGGTGAACATCTGCGAGGGCGTGGCGACCTCGATGCAGCCGCCGCAGTCCTTCGAGATCGCCTCGAAGCGCGACTTCACCCAGCGTCTCGCGGCACCGATGCCGCGGGTGTCGGACTTGGTGTCGGACAGGGTGTGGCGGGTGCCGAAGCCGACCAGGCGGGTGATCGTCATGCGCAGTTCGACCTGGCTCGGGGCATCGGCCAGCGCGTGCAGCGACGGTTGTTCGCGCGGTACCGCGGGCAGGCTGGTTGCCGCGACAGCGGGTACGCAGGCCATTGCGAACAGGGCACACGGCAGGATCAGGCGGCGCATCGGCGGGTTCCTCGGCGGGGAAAACTCCGACCATACAACCTCTGCGCCGATGCGCGCCGCAAAAAAAAGGCCCGTCCGTTGCCGGGCGGGCCCGAAGCGTCATCCGGTGCTTCCGTTGTGCGCTGCGCGTCCCTGCGCAACGGGTTGCCGTTGACCGCTTACGGCGTGTAGCTGCCGGTCAGCGTGACGCCGCTGTAGCTGCGGTAGGCGCGCACCATGATGTAGTAGGTGCCCGGGGTCGGTGCCGACGCAGTGCAGCTCTCGCTGTTGCCCGAAATGTAGGGGCGGCAGTCGTAGCTGCTGGTAGTCGGCGTGGAACCGAGCTTGACGTACAGGTCGGCGTCGCCGGTGCCGCCGGCGATCTTGATGTTGAGGTTGCTGGCCCCGCTCGGCACGACCATCGTGTAGTACACGGCGTTGCCCGTGCTCGCGCTGAGACCGGATACCGGCACGCCGTTCTGCAGCACGTTGCCGCCACCGCCACCGCCGCTGCCGGTGCTCCAGGTCGCCTTGACGCTGACGCCCGAGAACGCCTGGTAGCCATTCAACATCACGTAGTAGGTGCCCGCTTGCGGCGAGGCCACGGTGCAGCTCTCGTTGTTGCCGGTGAGATACGGCCGGCAGTCGTAGCTGGACAGGGTCGGGGCGGAACCGAACTTCGTGTACAGGTCCGCGTCGCCGGTGCCGCCGGACTCGGAGATCACCAGGTTGCTGGCGCCGGCCGGGATCACCACGGTGTAGAACAGCTGCGCACCCTGGGCGCCGGACTGGCCGGTGAGCGCCACGCCGTTCTGCAACTGGTTGCCGCCACCGCCGCTGGAGCTGACCGTCACCGATTGCGTCTTGGTGTTGGTCGCGCCGTCGTTGTCGGTCACCGTCAGCGACACGCTGTAGGTGCCGGCCGCCGCATAGGTGTGGCCGGGATTGGTCGCGGTGGAGGTGGCGCCGTCGCCGAAGTTCCACGAGCGCGAGGCGATCGAGCCGTCGCTGTCGGTGGAGCTGTCGGTGAAGTTCACGGTCAGGCCGCTGATCGAATCGCTGAAGTTGGCGACCGGCGGCACGTTGGCCGGCGGCGAACTGCCGCCGATGTCGCTGGCCGCGCCGCTGATGATCAGTTCGCCGCGACCGGTGGCCAGGTCATAGCCGGCGCTCGCCGTCTCGCCGCCGTTGTTGCCCGAGGTGATGTCGTGGAAGTCCGACGCGGGCAGCTGGTACAGCAGCGGCGCGGCAAAACCGACGCCGGAGCCCTTGATCGCGATGATCCGCGCCCACGCGCCGGCAAACAGCGGTGCCGACAGGCTGGTGCCGCCGTACTGCTGGGTGGCGCCGCTGACGATGATCTTCGCGCCCGAGTTGGGGTCGGCATCGTAGGCGATGTCCGGCAGGCCGCGCGTGCTGCCCGGGGCCACGCCGTTCTGCCAGCTCGGCTGCGGCTCGAAGGTGCTGGAGCTGCCGCCGCCGCTGGTCCACACGGTGGCGCTGTTCCAGGTGGTGGTCGAGGCATTCAGCGTGGTACCGCCCACCGCCACCACGTACTGCGACGCGGCCGGCCAGCTCGGCGTGACGCCGCCGTCGCCGCACTCGTCGGCGCCGGAGTCGCCGGTGGAGATCGAGAACGTCTGCCCCTGCGCCACTGCCTGCTGGAAGATCTGGTCCTGCGCCGCGGCCGAGCCGTCGCCCTGCGCGCTGGTTTCGCATTCACCCAGCGAGACGTTGATGATCTTGGTCGCGTTGGCGTTGACGATGGTGTTGAAGTCCGCCGTCAGGTTGCTGTTGGACAGGGTGGGGATGTTGTAGAAGATCAGCTTGCCGACCTGGCCGCCGGCCATGCCGACGACGTCCTGGCTGTCCAGGCTCCACTCGCCCAGGCCACTGGTGTCGCTGCTGGTGCCGTTGGTGTTGACCGTCTGCGTGGTCACCGTCGCCAGGCCGTTCTGCGAGGTGAAGGTGTTCAGGTCGGTGATGGTCTGGCTGATGTTGCCCTGGGTGACGATGCCCACCGGCACGCCGGCCGCCGTGGCCACGCCGCTGCCGCCGTAGATCGAGGCGAACTCGACCGGGTCGTGGCCGGTCACCGCCTGCGTGGTATAGCCCGCCTGCATCGGCTTGGCGAAGGTGTGCGCCTGGTGCACGCTCTGCAGGCCGATCACCGACAGCACCACATCCTGCAACGAGGCGGGGATGTGCACGTCGCCGTTGTGCATGTAGGCCGAGCGGCCATCGTGCGTGTGCACTTGGGCGAAGGTGGTCTTGAACGCGGCGCCGGCGGTATCGGCACGACCGTCGGCCGACACCAGCATCCGGTTGGACGAGATCTGCACGTTGGTGAAGCCGGCCGCGCGCAGCCATGCCGCCACCCGGTTCGCCTGCGTGGCGGTGGGCGAATAGCTGGCGACGAACTGCGGCGTCGTCATCGAGCGCTGCACCATCGACAGCGGCGAGCTCTTGGCGGTGGCGATGAAGCTGTGCAGCTGGGCCGGGTTGCGCAGTTTCAGCGCCACCTCGATGTGCATCGGCTGTGCGCTGGACAGCGCGCCGCTGACCACGTCGCCCTGACGCAGCACGGTGGCGTGCTGGTTCAGCGCGACGAAAGTGGTGCCGCTGGTGATGCTGGCTGGCGTGGCGCCCAGCGCACCGGCTGCCGCGAAACTGATCGCGGCGGCCAGCAACTTGAGACGATGATGACTTGGCATGGTGACTCCCGAAGTTTTTTGAGGCAAAGCGCTGCCCTGAGACTGCCCGCGCCTCATTGGTTGATTTGCCGCGCGTGCACGGCATCCTTGATTTTTTGAAGCGGACCGACGATCCCGTACCCGCTTCGGTCGGCCCTCCCCTGGTGAGTCCTTGAGGGCCAGCTGCGGGCATGTCGCATGCCATTGACTGCAGGCCATGCGTCATTGCATGGCTGCTTGACAGGATCATTCGCCAAACTCCCCGTTGGCGAACCGCACGACGGTATGGCGCTGCGATTAATCCGGTCAATAGGACTTTTTCCGGCTCGCAGTGATTTTCGTCACAACGGTTCGAGCGTCATCGGGAGGTCCCGGATGGCGTAATTATTTGCGGTATGTTGCGCTGCGTCCGCTTGCTCGGGAGCCCGGCTGAAACGGCGCCATGAAAGGCATGGGCGGCAGCGCTGGTGATGAAGGATTCCATCAGGCAAGGTCTCCCTTCCTGGATTATTCAGCGATTTCACGTGGCCCGCGAACATAATCGCATTGTCGAATGAAATTACGTTTTCCGCAGCGCCGCGCGGCGAAAGAACTTGCCGAATGGAGTGTTGCCCGGAAGTGCGCCCTGCGACCCCGAACAGCATGCCGCGGTCAGTTTCGATTCAGACTGCACCGGCGGGCCGGCATGCGTCGTTTGGTGACGCGTGCGACCATGGCCGGATGTCTATCCCCGCAACGCCCCGACTCGCCGTCATCGGCGGTGGCCCCGCCGGCCTGATGGCGGCGGAGACCGCGCGCGCCGCGGGCGTCGAGGTGGACCTGTACGACGCGATGGGCTCGGTCGGGCGCAAGTTTCTCCTGGCCGGCAAGGGCGGCCTCAACCTCACCCACGGCGAGGCGCCGGATCGGTTCGTGGCCCGCTATGGCGCGCGCCAGGCGGAGGTCGGCCGCTGGCTGGCCGTGTTCGATGCGCCGGCATTGCGCGCGTGGGCGGCCGAGCTTGGCGTGGAGACCTTCGTCGGCAGTTCCGGTCGCGTGTTTCCGCAGGATCTGAAGGCGGCGCCGCTGCTGCGTCGCTGGGTTCGCCGCGTGCGCGACGCGGGCGTGGGTTTCCACATGCATCATCGCTGGCTCGGCTGGCAGGCGGATGGCGCGCTGCGTTTCGCCACGCCGCAAGGTGAGCGGATGATCCACGCCGGCGCGACGATCCTCGCGCTCGGTGGCGCCAGCTGGCCGCAACTGGGCTCCGACGGCGGCTGGGTGGCGCCGCTGCAACGCGCCGGCATCGACATCGCGCCGCTGCAGAGCGCGAACTGCGGTTTCGAGCTCGACTGGAGCGACCACCTGCGCAGTCGCTTCGCCGGCGCTCCGCTGAAACCGGTGGTGGCGCACTGGGTGGACCGCGACGGCACGGCCCGTTCGCGTCAGGGCGAATTCGTGCTCAGCGAATACGGCATCGAGGGCAGCCTGGTCTACGCGATCGGCGCCGAGCTGCGCGAGCAGATCGCCGCGCGCGGCGAGGCCGGCTTGATGCTGGACCTGGTGCCGGGCTACGCGCAGGCGGTGCTGGCCGAACGCCTCGCCGCACCGCGCGGCAAGCACAGCATCGGCGACTGGCTGCGCCGCCGCGCCGGGCTGGACGCGGCGAAGTGCGCGCTGGTGTTCGAGCTTGCCGACAAGGCCACGCTGGCCGATCCGCTCGCGCTGGCCGCGCAGCTGAAGGCCTTGCCGTTGCGGTTGCGCGGGCCGCGCCCGATCGCCGAGGCGATCAGCACCGCCGGCGGCGTGCGGCTCGAAGCGCTCGATGCCGGCCTGATGCTGCGCGCCCGCCCGGGCACGTTCTGCGCCGGCGAAATGCTGGACTGGGAGGCACCCACCGGCGGCTATCTGCTCACCGCCTGCTTCGCCGGCGGGCTGCTCGCCGGCCGCGCTGCCGCGCGCTGGCTGGGCCGCTGAGATCCCGCCGGCTCAACGCGCGGGCTGTATCACCAACTCGATCTCGAACAGCTTCGGCCAGTGCTTGCCGGTGACGAACAGGCGCTTGCCGCGTGCGTCCCAGGCGATGCCGTTGAGTACGTCGTTCATCGGCACCGGCAAGCTGTTCACGTCGAACAGGCCGGTCAGGTCGATCCAGCCGACGACATGGCCGCTGGCCGGATCGATGCGCGCGATGCGGTTGGTCAGCCAGATGTTGGCGTAGATCTCGCCGTCCACCCATTCCAGCTCATTGAGGTTGGTCACCGGCGCGCCGTCGGCGGTGACGGTGATGCTGCCCACGCGGGCCAGCGTGGCCGGGTCGAGGATGCGCAGCACCGACGACCCGTCGCTCATGTAGATGCGGCGCTCGTCGCGGGTCAGCGCCCAGCCTTCGCCGGGATAGCTGAAGCTGCGGCGCAGCTTGAAGTCGTCCAGGCCGTAGACGAAACCGGTCCCGGCCTGCCAGGTAAGCTGGATCAGCTCGCCGTTCCACGCGACGATGCCTTCGCCGAAATACTGCGCGGGCAAGTCCAGTCGCTGCAGCACCTTGCCGGTTTCCAGCCGCACCTTGCGCACGCTTGAGGCACCTTTCTCGCCGGTGCTCTCGTACAGAAAGCCGTCCTTGTAGAACAGCCCCTCGGTGTAGGCCGAGGTGTCGTGCGGATAGGCACGCACCACGCGGTAGCCATAGGTCGGGATCGCCGCACCGCAGGCGGTAGTGGCAAGCAGCAGGGCAAGCAGGGTGAGCAGGCGTCGCATGCGGGCCTCCGTGGGGTCAGTTCAGCGCGCGCACGCGGAAGTTGCGGCCCTTGATCTTGCCGGCGCGCAGGCGCTCCAGCGCCTTGTTGGCCAGCGCGCGGCTGATCGCCACGTAGGCGCGGGTGGCGAACACGTCGATCTTGCCGATGTCCCCGGCGATGAGGCCCGCGTCGCCGGTGAGCGCGCCCAGGATGTCGCCGGGGCGCAGCTTGTCCTGGCGGCCGGCGTCGATCACCAGGGTCTTCATCGGCGCCAGGTGCAGGGCCTTGCCGCGTGGCGGCGCGATCTTCAGCGGGCGCCACGGCAGCGGCGTCCCGTTCAGCGCCTCGATGTTCGCCGCCTTCGGCCGCTCGCGCGGCGTGCACAAGGTGATCGCCAGGCCCGATTCGCCCGCGCGGCCGGTGCGACCGATGCGATGGGTATGGGTTTCCGGGTCGTGCGCGACGTCGTAGCTGACCACCAGCGGCAGCGCCACGATGTCCAGCCCGCGCGCGGCCACGTCGGTGGCCACCAGCACGGCGCAGCTGTGGTTGGCGAAGCGCACCAGCACCTCGTCGCGGTCGCGCTGTTCCATGTCGCCGTGCAGGGCCAGCGCGGAGTAGCCGCGGCGGTCGAGTTCCTGCGCCACCGCGTCGACGTCGCGGCGCATGTTGCAGAACACCAGTGCCTGCCCGCCCCGCTCGCCCGCCAGCAACTGCGCCAGCGCATCGGGCTTCTGCGCCGGCTCCACTTCGTGGAAGCGCTGCTCGATCGCGGGCCTCGCGTCGGCTGGCGCATCCACCGTCACTTCAACCGGATCGTTCTGCACGCGCTGGCTCACCGCGCGGATCTCGTCCGGGTACGTGGCCGAAAACAGCAGGGTCTGATGGTGTTTCGCGATGCGCGAGATGATGTCGTCGATCGCCTCGGCAAAACCCATGTCGAGCATGCGGTCGGCCTCGTCCAGCACCAGCACCTTGATGCCGCCGCCGTGCAGGCTCTGCCGCTTCAGGTGTTCCTGCACGCGGCCAGGCGTGCCCACCACGATGTGCGGGTCGTGCGTCAGCGAGGCGAGTTGCGGACCCAGCGGCATGCCGCCGCACAGGGTCAGCAGCTTCACGTTGGGGATGTTCGCGGCCAGCTTGCGGATCGCCTTGCTGACCTGGTCGGCCAGTTCGCGGGTGGGGCAGAGCACCAGCGCCTGCAGCCGGATCGTGTCCACGTCCAGTGCCTGCAGCAGGCTCAAGCCGAATGCCGCCGTCTTGCCGCTGCCGGTCTGCGCCTGCGCGATCACGTCGCAACCTTCGAGCATTGGCGGCAAGCTCTGCGCCTGCACCGGGGTCATGTCGGTGTAGCCAAGTGCGTCGACGCTGGCGAGCAGGGCGGGTTTGAGCGGGAGGGTGCTGAAGGCGGTCATGGGCGCATGATCGCATCTTGGGCGGGGGGTTCGCTGGGCGTGTGCCGTGGGGCACGCCGCCCGGGCTTGCATCCGCAAGCCGCGTACCCGACCCTGTACGGCCCCGCCACAGCAGTCACCGCCATGGATACCGTGTTCATCGAAGACCTGCGCATCGACGCCGTCATCGGCATCTACGACTGGGAGCGCCGCGTGCGGCAGACGCTGTCGTTCGACATCGAGATGGCTTTCGACAACACGGTGCCCGCGGCCAGCGACGACATTGCGCTGACGCTCAACTACAAGGACGTGTCCAAGCGGCTGATCGGTTACGTCGGCGCATCGAGCTTCGGCCTGGTCGAGACGCTGGCCGAGCGCTGCGCGGCGATCATCCGCGAGGAGTTCGGCGTGCGTTGGGTGCGCCTGAAACTGTCCAAGCCCGGTGCGGTGCGCGGCGCGAAGGCGGTGGGTGTGTGCATCGAGCGCGGCACGCGGTCGCCATAGCGCCTGCGTCGAAAGGCCCGCCGGGGTTGTTGCGGTGCCGCCTGGCCGCCATGCTTGTCAGGATTGGCCACGTGCCTTCCGCGGTCCATGCCGCCCCGTCCTGCCCGCTGACCATGGCGCGGGCTCCGAGCCGACAGGAACGAATTGATGCAGACCTTGCAGAACTTTCTCGACCTTCCCTGGATGCGCACCGCGCTGGGCGTCATCGCGCTGCTGGCGCTGGCCTGGCTTGCCGGTCAACTGGCGCAGCGACTGCTGCTGCGCGTGGTGCGCGGCATCGCCCGGCGCACGACCTGGAAATGGGATGACGCCCTGTTCCGGCGCCACACCTTCCAGTGGCTGGCGCGGATGGTGCCGGCACTGGCGATCCAGTACGGCATCATGCTGGTGCCGGGCGTATCGCCTCGTATCGAGGCGCTGGTCGGCAACCTGATGACGGCGTTGCTGGTGTTCTTCGTGGTGATGGCGATCAGTGCCGCGCTGTCGGCGCTGGAGGATCTCTACCGGGAGACCCCGCGCGGGCAGCAGCGATCGATCAAGGGCCTGGTGCAACTGGTGAAGCTCGGCCTGTTCGTCGTTGCCGGATTGATCATCATCGCGGCGGTCACCGGCAAGCACATTGGCCTGCTGCTGTCCGGGCTGGGCGCGATGTCGGCGGTGCTGATGCTGATCTTCAAGGACACCATCCTGGGCTTCGTGGCCGGCGTGCAGTTGTCGTCGAACGACATGCTGCGGGTCGGCGACTGGATCGAGATGCCGCAGCTCAATGCCGATGGCGACGTGATCGACATCGCGCTGCACACGGTCAAGGTGCGCAACTGGGACAAGACCATCACCAGCATCCCCAGCTGGCGCCTGATCAGCGACTCGTACAAGAACTGGCGCGGCATGCAGGAGACGGGCGGGCGGCGGATCAAGCGTGCGCTGTATATCGATGCGGCCAGCGTGCGCTTTCTCGATGCGGACACGCTGGGGCGGCTGGCCGAGTTGCGCCTGCTGGCCGACTACCTGCCCTCCAGGCAGCAGGAAGTGGCGCGGTGGAACGCAGCACTCGGCGAGGCCGGCGAAGTGGCCGGCAATCGTCGCCGGCTCACCAACCTGGGCACCTTCCGCGCCTATGCGCAGGCCTACCTCGACACTCATCCGGAAATCCACCACGGGCTGTTCTGCCTGGTGCGCCAGCTCGCCAGCGGCCCGCAGGGCATTCCGCTGGAGCTGTATTGCTTCACCGCCAGCGTGGCCTGGGCGGACTACGAGAACACCCAGAGCGATATCTTCGACCACCTGTTTGCGCTCCTGCCCGAGTTCGGCCTGGCGCTGTACCAGCAGCCGTCGGGGCAGGACGTGCGCGCCGCGCTGGCGTACCGGCAGGAACAGTCGCTACGCCTGGCGGCGGGTGGTTGAGACGATGGCGCGTGTCTACCTGAGTCTGGGGTCCAACCTCGAACCGCGGAAACATCTCGTCGCGGCCATCGACGCCTTGCGCGAACGCTTCGGCGAAATCACGGTGTCGCCGGCGTACCGCAGCGCGTCGGTGGGTTTCGAGGGCGCCGAGTTCGTGAACCTCGCGGTGGCGCTGGATACCGACCTGACCCCGCAGGCGCTGAACGACTGGCTGCACGCGCTGGAAGATCGCCACGGTCGGCGCCGCGACGTGCCGCGCTATTCGGACCGCACGCTGGACATCGACATCGTGTTCTACGACGCGCTGGTCATCGACGGCCCCGGCCATCTGCAGATTCCTCGCAACGAGTTGCGGCACGCCTTCGTGCTGCGTCCGATCACCGATATCGCACCGGATTTTCGCCACCCGGTCAGCGGCTTGAGCATGGCCGAGTTGTGGGCGGCGTTTCCGCGACAGCGCGAACCCTTGCAGGTGGAATCGCTGGCGGATTGAACAGGTACACTGCAGCGCACGCGGTGTGGGTGCTGGCGGGGCGCATCACCGGCGCAGGGCGGGCACGGCCCGCCGGCTTTTTTCCCGGTGACGGCAAACAGCGGCGGACGGTGCGTGCCCTGCAAGACAAGTCGGATCCAGACACGAAGGGGAAACAATCATGGCCGGAAAATTCGCGCGCAGCTGGGCGTTGATGAAGGCGAGCGCGGCGGTGCTGCGCTCGGACAAGTCGCTGCTGGTATTCCCGCTGCTGTCGGGGTTGTGCACGCTGCTGGTGGCGGCCAGTTTCCTGGTGCCGGTCGCGGTCATGGCGATCGGCGGCGAGCATGCGGGGCAGGAGATCCAGGAGCGCCTGTCGGTGGGTGCCTACCTGCTGATGTTCGCGTTCTACCTGGTGCAGTACTTCGTGATCATCTTCTTCCAGACCGCGCTGACCGGCGTGGCACTGATGCATCTGCGCGGCGAGCCGACCAGCGTGGGAGCGGGCTTCGCGCTGGCGCGCGCCAGGTTGCCGCAGATCCTCGGCTATGCCTTGATCGCCGCCACCGTCGGCCTGCTCCTGCGCATGGTGCAGGAGCGCCTGGGCCTGATTGGCCGCTTCGTGGTCGGCCTGATCGGCCTGGCCTGGACGGTGGCCACCTTCCTGGTGGTGCCGGTGCTGGCGAGCAGGGACATCGGCCCGATCGACGCGGTCAAGCACAGCGTGGAACTGCTCAAGCGCAGCTGGGGCGAGAACCTGATCGGCCAAGGCGGCATCGGCGTGGTGTTCGGCCTGCTGATGTTGGTGGCGGTGCTGGTCGGCGCGCTGCTGGTCGGCGGCGCCATCGCCATGCATTCGATCGTGGCGGTGGTGGCGGCAGTGGTGATTGTGGTGCTCGGCTTCATCCTGCTCGGGCTGATCCAGTCCGCGCTGCAGGGCATCTACGCGGCCGCGCTCTATCGCTATGCCGAGGCGGGCGAGGCCAGCGCGGGCTTCGACCAGGCCCTGTTGCAGCAGGCCTTCGCGCCGAAGAAGAAATGACGCTGCCGATTCACTCCGCCGGCACCTCGCAGGAGCCCGCTCGCGGGCGATGCTTTTGATCGGGATTCGGGATTCCAGGGTCGGAAAAGTATCGCCCGCGGTTCCTACACCGACAGCGTGCGCCCGCCGTCCACCCGGATGATCTGGCCGGTGACGAACGGCGCGTCGCGCAGCAGCCACAGCACGGTGCCGGCCACGTCGTCGGGCGTGCCGGCGCGCTGCAGGGGCGTGCGCGCGAGCATCGCCTGCTGGTCGGCGTAGGGCTTGCCGTCGCTGGGCCACATCACCGCGCCGGGGGCCACGCCGTTGACCCGCACCGCGGGCGCGAGGTCGAGCGCCAGCGAGCGGGTCATTGCCGCCAGTGCAGCCTTGGCCATGCAGTACAGCGGGTGGTCGGCGAGCGGGCGTTCGGCATAGATGTCGACCAGGTTGACGATGCTGCCGTGCGCGTCGCGCAGCGCCGGCAGCGCGGCCTGGCTCAGGAAGAACGGCGCCTGCGCATTGGAGGCGAACAGCGTGTTCCACTGCGCCGGCGTGACGCTGCCCATCGGCGTCGGAAAGAACGCGGAGGCGTTGTTGACCAGCGCGTCGAGTCGGCCGTAATGCGCCACGACGCTCTCGACGGATGCCGGGAGCGCGGCCAGGTCGGCGAGGTCGGCCTGCACCAGCAGCACGCTGTCGGCGCGTGATGTCCGCAGCTCGTCGGCCAGCGCGTGTGCCTCGTCCGCCGAATGGCGATAGTGCAGCGCCAGGTCGTAGCCGGCCGTGTGCAGGGTGCGCGCGATCACCGCGCCGACGCGGCGCGCGGCGCCGGTGATCAGCGCGACGGGGCGATCAGGGCGTGGCGTCATCGCGGGCATCCGGCAGCAGGTTGGGGACCAGCTTGCCGCAAAGCGGCGCGGGCGTCATCCGCGCGGCGCTTTGCGCGACAGCGTGGCGGCATCGTCGCGCGGGTCTTCATCGTCGCGCGCATCCCCGTCGAGCTGCTCCATCACGATGTCGCTTTCGAACAGCGCGATCGCGGTGCCGGCCACCTGCCGGGTGTCGTAGTACGCGTAGGCGCCCACGCCGAGCGCGCCGATCGCCGGCAGCCAGCGCGAGGCGCCCTTGCCCAGCGTGCGCCGGGTCAGCTTGATGCCGATCTGCCGGGCGATGCGCTCGATCACGCCGTGCGACATGCGCCGGAACACCAGTCGATCGCCCATGCGCACCACCAGGTCGCGGAATGCCTGCGCCGCGGTGTGGCGGAACAGGCACCACAGCATCTGTTCGCGCCCCAGCGTGGCGTGGCGACCGTAGGCGGCGGCGATGTCGCTGACCATCTGCGCCTGGATCTTCCAGATCGCGATCAGTTCCGGCAGCAGGGTCAGCCAGCCCAGCGGCCCCGGCGGCAAGGCCAGCGAGCCGGCGGTGACTGCGGCGCGTCGGGCGGCGCGGTCGGCCAGCCGGCGGGCCTCGGTGGCTGGTTGCGGACTGTTGCCGACGGTGCTGTCGGGCACCTCGCTGACGAAATCCAGGATCGCGCCGGTGATCCGGCCGTGGGCGGTCGGCACGACGACGGCGGGTACCTGCTTGCCGGGTGGGGTCATGCGTGGCTCCGATGGCGGACGCCGGACGCGCCCCGCGCCTTCGCAGTCTAGAGGTCGCGCGTGAAGCGCGGGCCAACCGTGCTGTGACCGGCGTGACTTTCGGCCCGGGCGCCTCTTCTGCAGATACAGGAATGTTATAACATTACAAAAACTCCCCACCTCCGGTCTTCGATGAAAGCCTCCCCGATTGCCCTGGCCCTCGCTGCCGCCCTGCTGGCGAGCGGTATCCACGCCGCCGAGCCCACCCCGACCAGCACCGGCGCGCCGGTCGCCGACGACGCCACCGTGGCCGCCGAAGGCAGCGGCGGCCAGCCCCCGCTGCCGGTGCGGGAACTGGGTGAAGTGTCGGTTTCCGCCGCGCTGGACCAGGCGCGCAATGCGCTGTCGCCGGATACCGGCTCCAGCCAGTACGTGATCGACCACAAGGCCATCGTGCAACTGCCGCTGGGCGCGTCCACGCCGATGAACCAGGTGCTGCTGCAGGCGCCGGGCGTGGTGCAGGATTCCTACGGCGGCCTGCACGTGCGCGGCGACCATGCGAACCTGCAGTACCGCATCAACGGCGTGATCATCCCCGAGTCGATCGGCGGCTTCGGCCAGAGCCTCGACGCGCACATGATCGACACCGTGACGCTGCTCGATGGCGCGCTGCCGGCGCAGTACGGATTGCGCACTGCGGCGGTGGTCGATATCACCACCCGCAACGGCCACGACCTGGGCAACGGCGGCAGCGTCGGCATCACCGGCGGCAGCAACGCCACGCTGAACCCGAACGCGTCGGTGTGGGGCAGCAAGGATCGCTGGAGCTGGTTTTTCACCGGCAACTACCTGGAGAGCGACGCCGGGATCGAGAACCCCACGTCGAGCAGGAAGCCGATCCACGACCACACCGATCAGGTGAAGGGCTTCGGCGACGTCAGCTATCTGATCGACAACGACACCCGCCTGAGCTTGCTGTTCGGCGTCGCCAACAACCGCTACCAGATTCCCAACAACCCGGGGCAGATACCGGCCTTCGGCTATCTCGACACGGTCGATTTCAATTCCGCCGACCTCGACCAGCGCCAGCGCGAGACCACCCGTTTCGGCGTGCTGGCACTGCAGGGCAGGCTGGGTGCGACCGGCTACCAGCTTTCGCTGGGCCAGCGTTACAGCCGCCTCGCCTACACGCCGGACCGGATCGGCGAGCTGATGTTCAACGGCGTCGCCTCCAATGTCACCCGCAGCAACCGCGCCAGCACCTTGCAGGCGGATTTCTCCACGCCGCTGGGTGGGCGCCATACCCTGCGCTACGGCATCTGGGGCAGCTTCGAGCGTGCCGTCAGCGGCAACGACGCGTGGGTGTTCCCGGCCGATGCCGATGGCGAACAGGCCGGCACCATGCCGATCAACATCCTCGACGGCAGCCGCCTCGTCGCGAAAACCTGGTCGGCCTATGTGCAGGACGAATGGAGCCTCGCCGAGAACTGGACGCTGAACGTCGGCCTGCGCGGCGACCGCTACCAACTGGTGCGCAGCGAGAGCCAGCTCAGCCCGCGCCTGGGCCTGGTCTGGCAGGCCAGCGACGGCACCACCGTGCACGCCGGCTACTCGCGCTACTTCACCCCGCCGGCGACCGAGATGATCGCGAGCTTCAACATCGCGAAGTTCGACGGCACCACCAACGCGGTGGCGGACAGCGGCAACAACACGCCGCTGGCCGAGCGTTCGGACTATTTCGACGTGGGCGTCCAGCAACGCCTCGGCGATGCCTGGACGCTGGGCGTGGATGCGTATTACCGCAAGGTGCGGCGCCTGCAGGACGAGGGCCAGTTCGGCTCCGCGCTGGTCTACTCCACCTTCAACTACGCCGAAGGACGGGTGAAGGGCGTGGAGTTCACCGCCAACTACGAACAGGGGCCGCTGTCGGCATACTTCAATACGTCGCTCGGCAAGGCCATCGGCAAACGCATCATCAGCAGCCAGTACAACTTCGCGCCGGACGACCTGGCCTGGGTCAACCAGCATTGGATCTTCCTCGACCACGACCAGAAACTCACCTCGTCCGGCGGCGTCAGCTACGCGCTGGATGGCGCCACCCGCCTCGGCGCCAGCTACCTGTACGGCAGCGGCCTGCGCAAGGACGGCGCGGTGCCGAACGGCGCCTCGTTGCCGGCATACTTCCAGCTCAACCTCAACGTCGCGCATGATTTCGTGATCGACGACTTCGGCCCGTTGCACGTGCAGCTGGCGCTGATCAACGCGCTGGATCGCACCTACGAGCTGCGCGACGGCAGCGGCATCGGTGTCGGCGCACCGCAGTTCGGCCCGCGCCGCGGCGTGTACCTGAGCCTGCAGAAGGATTTCTGAGGGGCGGGGAACAGGGAATCGGGAACAGGGAATCGGAACGGCAAAAGCGGAGGCGGGCTGGCGGTTGCAGACCATCCGTTATGCTTGCCGCGTTTTCATCACCGGCAAGACCGATGCCTTCCCGCCTCCCCGAACCCGGCGCCGACGAACGCGCTCATTCCGACCGCCTGATGCAATTGCTGCGCGAGCAGATCGCCTCGCACGGGCCGATGCCGTTCTCGCAGTACATGGAGCGTTGCCTGTATGCGCCGGGGCTGGGCTATTACAGCGCCGGTCGCACCAAGTTCGGCGCGGCGGGAGACTTCGTCACGGCGCCGGAACTGGGCGAGCTGTTCGCACGTTGCGTGGTGAATGCGTTGCAGCCGGTGCTGGCGATGCTGGGCGGGGAGGCCGACTTCCTCGAACTCGGTGGCGGCAGCGGTGCGTTCGCCGAGGCGACGTTGAAGACGCTGGCAGCGGGCGACACCTTGCCGCGGCGATACTTGATCCTGGAACCCAGCGCCGACCTGCGCGAGCGCCAGCGCGAACGCCTGCAGGCAAACCTGCCGGCGGAACTCAACGCGCGCGTGGCGTGGCTGGATCGCCCGCCCGAGCAGGACTGGCGCGGCGTGCTGTTCGCCAACGAGGTGATCGACGCGCTGCCGGCCACCCGTTTCGCGATGCGCGACGGCGAGGTGTTCGAGGAATACGTGGCGCTGGACGGCGAGGGGCGGCTGATGCGCGTCGATCGTCCGGCCGATGCGCTGGTCGCCGGCGCGGTGCGGCACGTCGAACGCGACCTCGGCGCCGAGTTCGCCGACGGCTACCGCTCCGAACTGCTGCCGCAGTTGCCGTACTGGATACAGGCCGTGGCCGGGGCGCTGGTCGCCGGCGTGATGCTGTTCGTCGATTACGGCTACGTGCGCCGCGAGTACTACCTGGCCGAGCGCGACGACGGCACCTTGATGGCGCACTACCGCCACCACGCGCACAACGATCCGCTGTACCTGCCCGGCCTGAACGACCTCACCGCGTCGGTGGATTTCACCGCGCTGGCCGAGGCCGGCAACAGCGCCGGTTTCGGCGTGGCCGCGTACATGCCGCAGGCGCAGTTCCTGATCGGCGCGGGCTTGCAGCAAGTGTTCGAGCAGCTGCAGCCGGCGGATGAACGCGGCCGCCTGCAGCTGGCGCAGCAGGCCAAGAAGCTGATGCTGCCCGAGCAGATGGGCGAGCGCTTCCAGGCGATGCTGCTGGCACGCGGCCTGGAAGCGCTGCCGTTGCCGGCCGAGCTGCTGGCCGCCGACCAGGGCGGCCGGCTTTGAGCTAGCCCGCGACGGGTCCGGCGGTCGGCGGCGCAACGGCCGTCGACGTGGCCGGTGCCGATGCAGCTGGCGCGGGAACGGACGCGGCCGGCGCCGGCAGCGGCTCCACCTTCGTCGAATCCTCCGGCCGCCGCCGCATGGCGCCGCTGGCGAACTGCTCGCTGGCCACCTGGTAATACGCCACCGCGTCGTCGATCAGCGATTGCCGCAGCGGCTGCACCGGCGTGGCGTCGCCGGTGGCGTAGTCCGGCTTGAGCTGTTCCAGCCGGCGCCGTGGTTCCAGGATGGTGAGCACGTCGTCCTGCAGATAGCCGAGCTTTTCGTAGGTGCCGGGGAAGGCGTGCTCGCGCTCCGGCGGCAGCGCGAACAGGTCGTGGCCGAAGAAGCGCGTGCGGTAGCTGAAATTGAGCATGCCCAGCAGGGTCGGCGGGATGTCCAGCTGGCCCATCAGCCGCTGCACGCGTTCGGGCTTGAAGTGTGCCGGCGCGTAGATCCACAGCGGGATGTGGTAGCGGTTGATCGGCAGGCTGGTCTTGCCCGCACTGGAGGCACAGTGATCGGCGGTGATCACGAACACGGTGTCGTCGAAATACGGCTTGGCGCGCGCACGTTTGATGAAATCGCCGATCGCCCAGTCGGTGTAGGCCACCGCGCCGGCGCGTGACTGGTTGGGAAACTTCACCCGGTTGTCGGGGAAGGTGTACGGCCGGTGGTTGGAGGTGGTCATGATGTGCAGGAAGAACGGCTTGCCCTGCGCGTGGATTTGGTCCATCTGGCCCAGCGCCAGGGTGTACAGATCCTCGTCGGCCACGCCCCACACGTTCTGGCCGTGGATGGTGGCGTCCTTGGGTATGTCGCGCCGATCCACGTCGCGGTAGCCGTTGTGGCCGAAGAAATAGTTCATGTTGTCGAACTGGCCGTAACCGCCGTAGACGAAGTCCGACTGGTAGCCGCGATCGTTGAAGATGCTCGCCAGCGAGAACAGGTCCTCGTTGTCGTGCTCGCGGATCAGCGAATCGCCCGGTGTCGGCGGCACCGACAGCGCCAGCGCCTCCAGCCCGCGCACCGTGCGTGTGCCGTTGGCGTAGAGGTTGTCGAAGAACACGCTGTGATCGACCAGCGAATCGAGATACGGGGTGAGCTGCTGCTGGTTGCCGAACGTGGCCAGGTAGTCGCCGGACAGGCTCTCCACGCTGATCAGCACCACGTTGAGATGCTTCTCCGGGCCGACGTGGCGGATTGCGCGGGTGAGGTCGCGCGGGTCGTCGCTGATGAAGGTGGCGTCCGGCGTCTGCAGCAGTTCGCGCAGTCGCGCATAGGCCTGGTCGTCGGGCAGCGTGCGGTAGAACTTGGCGTAGTCCAGGTGCGAGGAGCGGAACGCGGCGAAGAACTGGTAGATGCCGTTGCCGGCCAGCTCGTCGACATAGGTGTTGCCAGTGCGATCCTTCATACCGCCGTTGACGGCGAACACCGAGACCACCGTCAGCACCAGCCACAGCAGCACCAGCTTGCCGCGCTGCCACAGCCGGCTGCCGCTGTCGCGCGCGCGCAGGCCGCGGCGTCCGATGAAGAAAATCACCAGCGCCAGCACCACCAGCAGCGCCAGCCAGCGCCAGATCGGGTAGGACTCCCGGATGTTGCCGATCACCTCGGTGGTGTAGACCAGATAATCCACCGCGATGAAGTTGAAGCGCACGCTGAATTCGTTCCAGAACACCAGTTCGGATGCAGCGATGAACAACAGGGCGTAGACCAGCAGCAGCCCGAAGCCGTACACCACCCACTGGCCGGCGCGCGAGGTGTAGGTGAACCCCGCCAGCGGCAGCACGAACAGGAACGGCAGGATCGCCGGCCAGGTCACCTTGAGGCTGGCGTGGTAGATCAGGTGCAAGGCGCCGACGCACAGCACGCCGGCCAGCGTCACCCCCACCGCGTACAACAGCCAGCGCAGCAGCGGCGGCGTGCGGCCCGAGCGGGTCGGCACCAGCCACAGCAGCAGCACCATCGGCCAGGCCAGGTAGATGAAGGTCAACAGGTCGTAGCCCAGCCCCACGCCGAACGCGTAAAGCAGGTTCAGCGGGGTATGCGGCACGTTGCTGCCGGACATCACCAGCAGCACCACGCGGGTGACGAAGCTGATCGCCAGGTAGGTGATGCCCAACCACCACAGCGGTCGGAAGCGCTGGCGCAGCGGTGAGGGCGCGGTGAACAGGTCGGACACGGACGACTCCAGCGGGTTGGCCGATCCCCCGATCGGCAATCCGCTCTTTATACCGCGGATCAGCTTTTCGGATGCTTTGTCTTCACCGCGGCGATCGCGTCGATGCGTGCCGCCGCCATCGCCTGCCCGATCGCCGGGCCGGTCAGGCCGGCGGCGACGAAGCCGGCCGCGTCGATCGCCGCGGCGGCATCGCGGCAGGCGCGCAGGTAGTCGGCCTGCGGATACGCGTCCAGCGCATGTCCCGTGCGACCGCGCTTGTCCGCCATGCAGGCAGCCAGGAACTTGTCCAGCCGTGCCGGGCGCCGCAGGGCGTCGAGCGCGGTCAGCAACTTCAACACCGTCGCGGGCTTCAGCTCGAACGCCCGGTGGGCATTCAGGTGCTCGCGGCAAACCAGCTCGGCCAGCGCGGCATGTTCGGTGGGTACCTTCAGCCGTGCGGCCAGCGCGCGCAGCGGCTTCACGCCGCGCTGCTCGTGGCCGACGTGGCGCGGCAGTTCGTGCGCCGGGGTCAGCGCCTTGCCCAGGTCATGAGTCAGCGCGCAGAAGGCGACCAGGTCGTCGCCCGGCGCCAGTTGTGCCGACTGGTCCAGCACCAGTTCCAGGTGAACGCCGCTGTCGATCTCCGGGTGGAACTCGGCGCGCTGCGGCACGCCGTACAGCGCGTCGACCTCGGGAAACAGCACCGCCAGTGCGCCGCACTCGCGCAGCACGCGCAGGAACGCCGCGGGCTGCGCCTCGCCCAGTGCCTTGCGCGTCTCCGCCCAGACCCGCTCCGGCACCAGGTGGTCCACCTCGCCGTCGCGCACCATCTGCCGCATCAGCGCCATCGTTTCGGACGCGACGGTGAAACCCAGCAGACTGAAACGCGCCGCAAAGCGCGCCGCGCGCAATATGCGCACCGGATCTTCAGCGAAGGCCGGCGACACGTGCCGCAGCACCCGTGCCTCGATATCGCGCGCGCCGCCGAACGGGTCGATCAGCCTGCCCTGCGCATCCTCGGCGATCGCGTTGATGGTGAGGTCGCGCCGCTCGAGATCCTGTTCCAGCGTCACGCTCGCATCGGCCTGGACCACGAAACCGTGGTAACCGCGCCCGCTCTTGCGTTCGGTGCGCGCCAGTGCATGTTCCTCTCCGGTTTCCGGATGCAGGAACACGGGAAAATCCCTGCCCACCGGGCGGTAGCCCAGGGCCAGCATGCGCTCGGGCGAAGCACCCACCACGACGTGATCCCGGTCGCCCGCCGCCCGTCCGAGCAATTTGTCGCGCACCGCGCCGCCGACCAGATAGGTTTGCATCCGGACATGATGCCACGCCGCCGCGACGCGACAGGCCGCTGCTCAGTACGCGAACTCGCGGAACACCGGATCCACGCTGCCGCCCCAGGCGCCGTGGAACAGCTCGAGCTTGCGTTCGGCCGGGGTCTGGTTGGCTTGCACGATTTCGAGCAGGGGGTCGAGGAAGATGCTCTCGTCGGCGCCGTTCTTGTTGAGCCGGGCGCGGCGCTTGAGGCCGTGCGCGGCGATCTGCAGGGCCTGCTCGGCGAGGTCGCGCACGCTGCCGCCGCGGAACGGCAGCTTCAGCGCGTGCTTCGGCACGCCATCGCGCAAGGCATGGCGCTCGGCGGTGGTGAAGTCCTTGACCAGGTCCCAGGCCGCGTCCAGCGCCTCCTGGTCGTAGAGCAGGCCGACCCAGAACGCGGGCAGGGCGCACAACCGGTTCCACGGGCCGCCGTCGGCGCCGCGCATCTCCAGGTACTGCTTCAGGCGCACCTCGGGGAAGGCGGTGGTGAGGTGGTCCGCGAAGTCCTTCATGGTGGCGCGCACGCCCGGCAGCGCGGGCAGTTCGCCGGCCATGAACTTCCTGAAGTCCTGCCCCGCCAGGTCGAGGTACTGGCCGTTCTGCAGGCTGAAGTACATCGGCACGCCGAGGATGTAGTCGACGTAGCGCTCGTAGCCGAAGCCGTCGGCGAAGACGAAGTCGAGCATGCCGGTGCGATCCGCATCGGTATCGGTCCAGATGTGCGAGCGATACGACAGATAGCCGTTTGGACGTCCCTCGGTGAACGGCGAGTCGGCGAACAGCGCGGTGGCGATCGGCTGCAGCGCCAGGCTGGTGCGGAATTTCTTCACCATGTCCGCTTCGGACGAGAAGTCCAGGTTCACCTGCACCGTGCAGGTGCGCGTCATCATGTCCAAGCCGAGCGAGCCGACCTTGGGCATGTACTCGCGCATGATCTTGTAGCGGCCCTTGGGCATCCACGGCATCTCGTCGCGGCGCCACTTCGGCTGGAAGCCCATGCCGAGGAAACCCACGCCCATGCTCTCGGCGACCGAGCGCACGTCCTTCAGGTGCGAGTTCACCTCGGCGCAGGTCTGGTGGATGGTCTCCAGCATGGCGCCGGACAATTCCAGTTGCCCGGCCGGCTCCAGCGTGATGGAGGCACCGTTGCGCGACAGCGCCACCGGGTTCTCGCCTTCGCGGGCGACGTCCCAGCCATAGCGGATGGCCAGGGTCTCCAGCAGCACCTTGATGCCGCGCTCGCCCTCGAAGGTGGGCGGACGCAGCGTGTCGGTGAGGAAACCGAACTTCTCGTGCTCGGTGCCGATGCGCCAGGCCTCGCGTGGCTTCTCGCCAGCCGCCAGGTAATCGGCGAGCTGCTGGCGCCCCGCGATCGGGGTGCTCTTGACGGCGCTGGGTATGGACACGGGGGAAGCCTCGCTGGGAGTGCGCACCATGTTGGGGCTGCGGCGCGAGCACAAAAGGGGGTGACGGAAAATAATTGTACGCGACGGTACAGATGAGCCGGAAATCGGGAATGGGGAATAGGGAATCGGAGGAGCGTCGCCTGGCCGGCATGTTTGTCCGGTGGAAGAATCCGGGGACCGGAAAACAACAGGGCCGGCATGAAGCCGGCCCCGTCGCGACGCTTTTCTATTCCCTATTCCCCATTCCCGATTCCCGGCTCTTTCACCGCTTCATCGAATTGAAGAACTCGTCGTTGGACTTGGTGTTCTTCATCTTGTCGAGCATGAACTCCATCGCGGCCAGCTCGTCCATCGGGTGCAGCAGTTTGCGCAGGATCCAGATCTTGGCCAGCAGGTCCGGGTCGATCAGCAGGTCTTCGCGGCGGGTGCCGGAGCGGTTGATGTCGATGGCCGGGTAGACGCGCTTCTCGGAGATGCGCCGGCTCAGGTGTACTTCCATGTTGCCGGTGCCCTTGAACTCCTCGTAGATCACCTCGTCCATCTTGGAGCCGGTTTCGATCAGCGCGGTGGCGATGATGGTCAGCGAACCGCCTTCCTCGACGTTGCGCGCGGCGCCGAAGAATCGCTTCGGGCGCTGCAGCGCGTTGGCGTCCACGCCGCCGGTGAGCACCTTGCCGGAGCTGGGCACCACGGTGTTGTAGGCGCGGGCGAGGCGGGTGATCGAGTCGAGCAGGATCACCACATCCTTCTTGTGCTCGACCAGGCGCTTGGCGCGCTCGATCACCATCTCGGCGACCTGCACGTGGCGCACGGCCGGCTCGTCGAAGGTGGAGCTGATGACTTCGGCGCGCACGGTGCGGGCGATCTCGGTGACTTCCTCCGGCCGTTCGTCGACCAGCAGGATCATCACGTGCGCTTCGGGATGGTTGTAGGTGATCGCCTGAGCGACGTTCTGCAACATCATCGTCTTGCCGGACTTGGGCTGCGACACGATCAGGCCGCGCTGGCCCTTGCCGATCGGCGCGATCAGGTCGAGGATGCGGCCGGTGATGTCCTCGCTCGACCCGTTGCCGCGCTCCAGCTTGAACGCCTTGCGCGGGAACAGCGGGGTGAGGTTCTCGAACAGCATCTTGTTCTTCGATGCTTCCGGCGGGTCGCCGTTGATCGTCTCCACCCGCAGCATGGCGAAGTAGCGCTCGCCTTCCTTCGGATGCCGCACGCGGCCGGTGATGTAGTCGCCGGTGCGCAGGTTGAAACGGCGGATCTGGCTGGGGCTGACGTAGATGTCGTCGGGGCCGGCCAGGTAGCTCTCGTCGGCCGAGCGCATGAAGCCGAAGCCGTCCTGCAGGATTTCCAGCACGCCCTCGGCCCAGATGCCGCCGCCGGAGCGGGCGTGCGCCTTGAGCACGTTGAAGATCACGTCCTGCTTGCGCGCGCGGGCAATGCCTTCGTGCAGGCCCAGCGATTCGGCGAACTCCAGCAGCTGCGGCGCCTTCATGCGCTTGAGCTCGGTGAGGTTGATCAGGCGGGTGTCGCTGCCCGGATCGGCGTTGTCGTCGTCCATCGGCAGGCCGTTCGGGTTCGGGCGCGGGTGGCGCTCGCCCTGCGGCCGCTGCTGGTTGTTGCGCTCGCCGCGCTCGTTGCGGCGGCGCCGGCCGCGACCGTCGCGACCTTCACGGGGGCCGTTCTGGCCCTGGTTGGAACCCTGGCCCTGGTTCTGGTTCTGGCCCTGGTTCTGGTTGGCATGGGGGTTGGCGGCGCCGGATTCCGTGTTCGCCGGGGCGTTGTTGCCCGTTGCGGCCCCGGCTTCCGTGGCGGCCGGGACGGGTGCCGGAGTTGGAGCCGGTGCGGCGGGCGCAGGCTGTTCGCTGGCGGGCGCCTTGTCGGCTGCGCCTGCCTTGGCGCTGGTGCCGCCGTCGTCGGTGGTCGCGGCGGATTTCGCGGCGACCCGGCGCGGGGCTCGGGCGCGGGGCTCGGGCTTGCCTTCGGTCACGGTGCTGGCATCGGCGCCCCGGGTTTCGGGCGGAGTCTGGTTATCGGTATCGGACACGGGCAATCCTCGCGGGGCGCCGTTGAGTTGCAGGAGGGAGGGTGTGCGTCGCGCGGAGGCGCAAGGGGACAGGACTGTCCCGACGGACGCAGATCAATCTAGCACCCGTCGTGGGGCGGCGTAAAGCGGCGCAGGCCTGCCGGACCATGCCGGACAGGCTGCGACGGACGGGTGGCTTGCGGGAAAGTCAGATGGCCTTGTCGATCATCTGGGTCAGCTGGCCCTTGCTGACGGCGCCGATCTGGGTCGCCTCGACCTTGCCGTTCTTGAACACCATCAGGGTCGGGATGCCGCGCACGCCATAGGCTCGCGGGGTCTGCTGGTTCTGGTCGATGTTGACCTTGACCACGCGCAGCTTGCCTTCGTACTGCTGGGCCAGCTCGTCCAGCATCGGCGCGATGGCCTTGCACGGGCCGCACCATTCGGCCCAGAAATCCAGCAGCACGGGGGTTTCGGATTTGAGCACCTGCTGTTCGAAGGCGTCGTCGTTCACATGGGTAATCAGGTCGCTCACCGGGGATCTCCGTGGCTTGGGGTACGCAAAAACTGCAGGCAGGGAACAATGGGGTGGCCAGCGCCACAATACAAGGAGTGGCGTCATCGGCTACACTCGGGCGCCCATGAAGCATGGGTTGAGCTGAGAGGGAGGCGGGCCGGCACGGCCAGCGTCCATTCCAGCGCAACCCCGGGCACGATTCAAGAGCGGCCCTTGCAGGCCGCTTTCGGGCCGCCGTCAAAACCGGCGTCGCACGCCGCGGCGCGACCTTGCCGACCCCCGGGATTGCACGCTTCACTGCGCCACGCGCACCCGTCCTGCACCGTTTCGCGCCGGTTTTCGGCCGCCAAAGCGGGTGCAGCGCATTACGCCGCCCCAAGGCAAGGTTCCCAGTTACCCATATGTCGCAAACCGTACTCACCGATACCTTTTTCACCAACTTCGATCTTCATCCGCTGCTGCAGCAGGGCCTGGACGACAGCGGTTTCACCCGCTGCACGCCGATCCAGGAAATGACCCTGGCGCCGGCGCTGGCCGGCCGCGACGTCGCCGGCCAGGCGCAGACCGGCACCGGCAAGACCTGTGCCTTCCTGGTCGCGCTGATGAATCGCCTGCTCACCACGCCGGCCGTGGCCGAGCGCAAGGATTCGGACCCGCGCGCCCTGATCATCGCCCCGACCCGCGAACTGGCCATCCAGATCGACAAGGACGCCCAGGCGATCGGCCGCCACACCGGCCTGAAGACCGCGCTGATCTACGGCGGCGTCGACTACGACAAGCAGCGCCAGCAGCTGAAGGACGGCTGCGACATCATCATCGCCACGCCCGGCCGCATGCTCGACTACCACAAGCAGGGCGTGTTCAGCCTCAACAGCGTCGAGGTGATGGTGATCGACGAGGCCGACCGCATGTTCGACCTCGGCTTCATCAAGGACGTGCGCTTCATCTTCCGCCGGCTGCCGCCGCGCGAGCAGCGCCAGGTGCTGCTGTTCTCCGCCACCCTGAGCCATCGCGTGCTGGAGCTGGCCTACGAGCACATGCACGAGGCCGAGAAGCTGGTGGTCGAGAGCGACCACGTCACCGCCGACAAGGTGCGCCAGGTGGTCTACTTCCCGGCCAAGGAAGAGAAGATGCCGCTGCTGCTGAACCTGATCGACCAGCACAAGCCCACGCGCAGCATCATCTTCGTCAACACCAAGGCCGCCGCCGAGCGCGTCACCGAGCGCGTCAAGCGTCACGGCTGCCGCGTCGGCGCGATCTCCGGCGACGTGCCGCAGCTGAAGCGGCAGAAGCTGCTGCAGCGCTTCCAGGAGGGCCAGCTGGACATCCTGGTGGCCACCGACGTGGCTGCGCGCGGCCTGCACATCCCGCATGTCAGCCACGTGTTCAACTACGACCTGCCGCACGAGGCCGAGGATTACGTGCACCGCATCGGCCGCACCGCGCGGCTGGGCGCCGAGGGCGACGCGATCAGCTTCGCCTGCGACCTGTACGCGATGTCGCTGCCGGACATCGAGGCCTATATCGGCCAGAGCATCCCGGTGGCGTCGATCGACCCTGCCTGGCTGGTGATGCCCAAGCCGCATGCCGTGGACGCGGAGTTCGCCGCGAACGCGGCGGCCGACAGCGCGGCGTTCGGCGACGTGGTCCCGCCGCGGCCGGGCGAGAAGCCGCGCCGTACCGGTGCGGGCGGCCGCGGTGGTCGTGACGGTGAGCGTGGCGCGTCGAGGCCGCGGCGCGAACACAAGCCGGCCGTGGCGGAAGCGCCGGCCGTGGCGGTCGCCGCGGCGGCGCCTGCCGCCGAGGCTGCACCGGCCAGCGACAACACCGAGGGCACGCGCAAGCCGCGTCGCCGTCGCGGCGGACGCAATCGCCGCCGCGACGGCGCGCCGGTGGCCGGCGCCGAGGTGACCACGCCGACGCAGGCAGCGCCTTCGGGCCACCACGGCGGTCGCGGCGAACGCCGTCCGCCGCGCGAGCGCACCGCGGGCGAAGCGTCCGCCGCCGTCCACCACGCCCGCCCGTCGCGCCAGGTGGCGGTGACCTCCGGCAAGGCGGTCGAGCATGCGCGTCCGGACAAGCCCGGCCTGTTCCGCCGACTGACCCGGCTGTTCACCGGCAAGTAGCCGCGCCCGCTCCGCGCAGACGACACGCATTCGGCGATGCCGGCAGCCGCACCTGGTTGCTTCGCTTCCCTTATCCTTGGGATCGGCATGACCACATCCAGGTGCGGGGAGCGGCGGTGATCCAGTTCGATCAAGTCAGCAAACGCTACGAAGGCGGCCACGAGGCGCTGTCGCAGCTGTCCTTCGAGGTGCCCGACGGCGAGATGGCGTTCGTCACCGGCCACTCCGGCGCCGGCAAGAGCACCTTGCTCAAGCTGCTCGGGTTGATCGAACGCCCGTCGCACGGTTCGATCAGCATGGACGGCAAGAAGCTGTCGAAGATCCGCGCCAGCGGCGTGCCGAAGTGGCGCCGGCGGGTCGGCATGGTGTTCCAGGACCATCGGCTGCTGATGGATCGCACGGTGTTCGCCAACGTGGAGTTGCCGCTGGTGATCGGTGCGGTGGCGCGCGCCGAGCGCGCCCGCCGCGTTCGTGCGGCGCTGGAGAAGGTCGGCCTGCTCGCCTACGAACGGCAACTGCCGGCCACGCTGTCTGCCGGCGAGCAGCAGCGCGTGGGCATCGCCCGCGCGATCGTGGCCCGACCGGCGCTGCTGATCGCCGACGAGCCCACCGGCAATCTCGACCCGCAGCTGGCGCTGGAGATCATGGCGCTGTTTGCCGAGTTCCAGCAGGTCGGCACCACCGTGCTGGTGGCCAGCCACGACCTGCCGCTGATCAAGCGCATGAAGAAACGCGTGATCGTGCTCGATCACGGTCGGCTGGTGGCCGACCTCGCCGCGCAGGAGGTCTTGTGAACAAGGCACCCGAGCAGCGCGCCGCGCCCGCCGACGCACCGGCGCGCAACGAACACAGCCGCGGCCGGCGCTTCGCCAGCTGGCGCGAGCACCACGGCTGGAGCGCCGCGGCGAGCCTGCGCCGTCTCGCCGCGCGCCCGCTGGGCAGCGTGCTGACGATCGCCGTGATGGGCCTGGCGCTGGCCTTGCCGCTGGCGTTCTACCTGCTGCTGGGCAACGTGCAGCGGCTGGGCGATGCGCTGGGCCAGAACCCGGCGATCAGCGTGTTCATGAAGTCCGACCAGGGCGCGCAGCAGGCGCAACTGCTGGCCAGCGACCTGGGCGCCCGTGCCGAAGTGGCGTCGGTGGCGATCAAGACGCCGCAGCAGGGCATGGACGAGCTGGCGAAGATGCAGGGTTTCTCCGGTGCGCTGCAGACGCTCGGCGACAACCCGCTGCCCTACGTGCTGCAACTGCAGCCGCGCGACGGTGCCAGCGCCGCGGCGCTGGAACAACTGGTGGCCGACGTGCGCGCGATGCGCAGCGTCGAGCTGGTGCAGGACAGCGGCCACTGGCGCCAGCGACTGGAGGCGTTGCTGGGCGTGGGCAATCGCATCGTGCTGATCGTCGCCTCGCTGCTCGCGCTGGCGGCGCTGCTGGTGGTGGGCAACACGGTGCGGGTGGATATCGCCAGTCGCAGCGAGGAGATCGGCGTGCTGCTGCTGGTCGGCGCCGGCAAGGCGTTCGTGCGCCGGCCTTATCTGTATGCGGGGATCTGGTACGGCCTGTTCAGCGGCATCCTCGCCGCCGCGCTGGCGGTGGCGATCGAGCTGGCGCTGGCGCGGCCGGTCGCACGACTGAGCGCGGCGTACGATGGCCAGTTGCAGGTGGGCGGGTTGCCGCCCTGGCTGCTGCTGGCCGTGCCCGTGGCGGCCGCGTTGCTGGGCTGGCTCGGCGCACGCCTGGTCAGCGCCTGGCAACTGCGCACGGTGGCGTGATGGCGCGGCGCGGCGGTGACGTGAATCGCAGCCTGCGACGCCCTGCTTCGGGCATCATCGACGGATCGGGGTGCGCTCTTCGGCACGGATCGCGGATCAGTCGGGTGAGTGAGGCATGAGTACAAACATCAGCGGTCGTCTGCTGACCGAGGCACCGCGCGTGCTGGTGGTCGACGGGTCGCGCGTGGTGCGCAAGTTGATCGGGCGCGTGCTGAACGAGGAGCTGCCGGGCGTGGAGGTGGTCGGTTGCGACACCGGCGCCGAGGCGCAGCAGGTGCTCGGCGAGGGCGCCTTCGACTTCGTCACCATCGCGCTGCGCCTGCCGGACATGGACGGGCTGGAACTGGCGAAGTTCGTGCGCGAATCCGGCGCGCAGGCCTACGTGCCGATCGTGGTGGTGTCCGGCGACGTGGACGCGCGCCTGCACCGCCGCTCGCTGGGCGAGCACGTCACCGACTATTTCGACAAGGCGCTGGGTTTCCAGGCACTGGCCGAATTCATCCGCGGCTACGTCAGCCCGCAGGTCAGCGCCGAGGGCAGCGTGTTGTACGTGGAAGACAGCCGGGTGGTGGCGCTGGCCACCCGCCGCATGCTGGAGAAGATCGGCCTGACCGTGCGCCACGTGGTCAGCGTGGAGGATGCGATCGCCCTGCTGGAAACCGACCGCGCGCTGGGCTGGATCGGCGCCGACGTGGTGCTGACCGATGTCAGCCTGAAGGGCGAGCTGACCGGCGGCGACTTGCTCGAACACATCCGCACCGTGTTCGGCTACGGCAAGGGCCGCCTGCCGGTGCTGGTGATGACCGGCGACGAGAACCCGGCCAACCAGACCGCGCTGATCCGCGCCGGCGCCAACGACCTGGTCGAGAAACCGGTCGAGGAAAAATTGCTGATCACCAAGTTGCTGTTCCAGCTGCGCGTGGCGCGCCACCTGCGCGAGCGCGAGCGGGCCGACAAGGACGCATGAGCGGGCATCCGGTCAGGCTGGAGCCGTCCTGGAAGGCGCGCATCGGCGATTACCTGCAGCGGCCGGACATGCAGGCGCTGGCTGCCTTCCTGCGCGAGGAGAAAGAGGCCGGCAAGCGCATCTATCCGCCCGGGCCGGAGATCTTCGCCGCGTTCGCGCACACCCCGTTCGACGCCGTGCGCGTGGTGATCCTGGGCCAGGACCCGTACCACGGCCCCGGCCAGGCGCACGGCTTGTGCTTCTCGGTGCGCCCCGGCGTGCGGGTGCCGCCGTCGCTGGAAAACATCTTCAAGGAAATCCAGCGCGATCTCGGCATTGCGCGCCCTGACCACGGCTGCCTCACGCCGTGGGCCGACCGCGGCGTGTTGCTGCTCAACAGCGTGCTGACGGTGGAAGAGGGCCGCGCCGGCGCGCACGCCAATCGCGGCTGGGAAGGCTTCACCGATGCGGCAATCGACGCCTTGAACCGCGAGCGCGAAGGGATCGTGTTCCTGCTGTGGGGCAGCTACGCCCAGCGCAAGGGGCAGCTGATCAACGCCCGCAGGCATTGCGTGCTGAAGAGCGTGCATCCGTCGCCGCTGTCGGCGCATCGTGGCTTCCTCGGCTGCGGCCATTTCTCCGCAGCCAACCGCTATCTGGAAAGCCGCGGTCAAGCACCCATCGACTGGTCGCTGCCGCCGCGGGCTTCGTTTCCCGCCGGTTGAGATGAAGACGGTCGGTGCTGGCGACCGACCAGCACGGCTCGCACGTGGGCTTTCGCGCGACAGACGGCGTCGCCCAATGGATAACCCCGGGCGACGTTGGCCGCGATGCCGGCCGCGAGCATGCAACCGGTGCCGTGCAGGCGGCGGGCAGCCACCCACGGCGCGGCGAAGCGCTGTGTGCCTTCGCCGGTAACCAGCAGATCGACCGCTTCCGGCAGCGCGGCATGGCCGCCCTTCATCAGCACCGCGTGCGGCCCGAGGGCGAGCAGGGCGCGGCCCTGCGCCGCCATGTCCGACTCGCTGCCGGCGCAGGACGTGCCCAGCAGCGTGGCGGCTTCGGCCAGGTTCGGCGTGAGGCAGTCGACCTGCGGAAGCAGGCGCGCGCGCAGCAGCTCCAGCGCTTCGGCATCGAGCAGCCGGGTGCCCGAACTGGCGTGCAGCACCGGATCGAGCACCACGAACGACGAGCGCCGGCATTGCAGGTGCTCGGCCGCGACCGCGACGATCTCCGCGTTCGCCAGCATGCCGAGCTTGACGGCACGGATATCCATCGCCTCGAACACGGACTCCAGTTGCGCCCGCACCATCGCGGCGGACATCACCTGGATGGCGCGGATGCCGTTGGCGTTCTGTGCGGTGACTGCGGTCACCACGGTGGCGCCGTCGACGCCGAAGGCGGCGAACGTCTTCAGGTCGGCCTGGATGCCGGCGCCGCCGCAGGAGTCGGAGCCGGCGATCGAGAGCACGCTGACCGGCGGCGACATGCGTCTGCGCGTCATGATGGCAGGCCGGCAAGAGTCACCAGTGCCAGCTGCCGGTAGCCGCGGGATTGCAGCTGCCGCGCGGCACGCCATGCGCGCAGACCGCTCTGGCAGCACAGCACCACCCGGCGGTCGGTGGGCGGGTGTTCGGCAGCGAACGCGGCGAGGCGTCCGGGAGTGAAGCGCAAGGCGTTCGCCAACGGCGAGGTCGGCGCTTCGTCAAGACCGCGCAGATCGATCACGACGTCGCGGGGCGTGACCTCGTCGACGTCGATGAAGCGCAGCACCTCGCCTTCGGGTTCGCCGGCATGGCGGAAGTCGAAGCCGCCGAACGCCAGCCGGCTGGCGTCGAAACTCGTCAGTCGACCCAGCGGCGACGGCTCGATGCCCAGCAGCCACTGCAGCACGAATTGCGCCTGCAGGCTGCCAAGCAGGCCGACGACGCTGCCGAGCACGCCGGCGCTGCTGCAGCTGGCGGCGCGTGCGGGCATCTCGGGAAATACCGCGCGGTAGCTGGGTGCGCCGGCGCAGAAGCCGGCGACGTAGCCGGCCAGGCCGACCGCCGACGCGCTGATCAGCGGCGTGTGCTGTTGCAGGCAGGCGTCGCTCAGGACGTAGGTGGCGGCGAGGCTGTCCGCGGCATCGACGACGATGTCGGCCGTGGCGACCAGCGCCGCTGCGTTGCCTGGTGTCAGCCGCTGCGGCCGTGCTTCCACGGCGATGGTCGGATTCAGGCGCAGCAGGGCCGCGTGCGCCGCTTCCACCTTGCGAGCGCCGATGTCGGCCATCGTGTAGAGCGGTTGCCGGTGCAGGTTGCTCTCTTCGACGCGGTCGGGGTCGACGACGATCAGCCGGCCGATGCCGGCGGCGGCCAGGTAGTGCAACACCGGACAGCCGAGGCCGCCGGCGCCGATCACCAGCACGCGGGCCGCGGCGAGTCGGGCCTGGCCGCTCGGGCCGACTTCGGGCAGGACGATCTGGCGCGCGTAGCGATCGGTCATGCGCGCGCGCCGGTAGAAGCGATCCATTCCGCGACGCGGATGGCCGGGTCGGGATGCCGGGTCACGTCGCTGACCACGGCGACGCTGTCCGCGCCGGCGTCGAAACAACCGGCGGCGCGTTCCAGCGTGATGCCGCCGATCGCCACCAGCGGCCGCCCGCCGATCCGCCGCTTCCACTCGCCAATGCGCGGCAAACCCTGCGGCGCCCACGGCATCGCCTTGAGCGTGGTCGGATAGATCGGGCCCAGCGCGACGTAGTCCGGGGCGAGCGCCAGCGCCCGCTCCAGCTCGGCGTGATCGTGCGTGCTGATGCCGAGCTTCACGCCGCGCGCGCGGATCGCCGGCAGGTCCGCCGCGAGCAGATCCTGCTGGCCGAGGTGGATGAAGTCGGCGCCTTCGTCCAGCGCGATCTGCCAATGGTCGTTGACCACCAGTTGCACGTGTCGCGCGCGGCAGATCGCCAGCGCCGCGCGCACTTCACGACGGATCAGCTCCGGCGGCTGTTCCTTGATGCGCAACTGCAGCAGCCGGACGCCGAGCGGGGCGAGTCGACCCACCCAGTCGGCGCTGTCCACGATCGGGTAGAACGCGGGGAACGCGTTCATGCCAGCCACGCCGTGCCCGCGACCGGCGTCGAGGGCACGGCGAGATCGCGCGGCTCCATCGGCTGCGCCTCGAAGCCGGCGCGACCCGCCTCGACCGCCCGGGCGAACGCCCCGGCCATCGCCACCGGATCGCCGGCCAGAGCCACCGCGGTGTTCAGCAGCACGCCGTCGACGCCCAGTTCCATCGCCTGCACCGCGTGGGACGGGCGGCCGATGCCGGCGTCCACGATCAGCGGCACGTCCGGGAAATGCGCGCGCAATGCACGCAGGCCGAACCCATTGTTGAGGCCGCGGCCGCTGCCGATCGGCGCACCCCACGGCATCAGCACGCGGCAGCCGGCCTGCAGCAGGCGATCAGCCACCACCAGGTCTTCGGTGGTGTACGGAAACACCTCGAAGCCGTCGGCGGCCAGTTCGGCCGCGGCCTCGACCAGGCCGAACACGTCGGGCTGCAGCGTGTCGGCGTCGCCGATCACTTCCAGCTTGATCCATGCGGTGTGGAAGATGTCGCGCGCCATCTTCGCGGTGGTCACCGCCTCCTTTGCCGAGTGGCAGCCGGCGGTGTTCGGCAGCACGCGCACGCCGAGGCCGCGGATCAGCGACCAGAAGTCCTGGCCGCTGCGCTGCGTGCCGGCTTCGCGACGCAGCGACACGGTGACCACCTCGGTACCCGAGGCGCGCACCGCGTCGGCGAGGATCGCCGGCGAGGGGTAGCGTGCGCTGCCCAGCAACAGGCGCGATGCCAGTTCGACGTCGTAGAGCTTCATCGCTCAGCCGCCCTGCATCGGGGCGAGGATTTCCAGCGCATCGCCATCGGCAAGAAGCAACTCTTCGCGTGCGTCTGCCGGCACGAACACGCCGTTCACGGCGGTGGCGACGGCGGCCTGCCGATAGCCGAGCACTTCGAGCGCCTGTGCCAGGCGGGCCACCTGCAGGTCGTGGCTGACGCCATTCACGCGGATATGCATGCGGGAGTTTCCGTGGTGTGGGGGAAAATCAGCCGTGCGGCCTGTTGCGCCATGGCGGGCGCCAGCAGGAAGCCATGGCGGTAGAGTCCGTTGAGGTACACGGTGCGGCCGCGCCTGAGCACGCGCGGCAGGTTGTCGGGGAAGGCCGGGCGCACGCCCACGCCCAGTTCCAGGATCTCGGCCTCGGCGAACGCCGGGTGCAGCGCATAGGCGGTGTTGAGCACGTCCATCGCCGAACGCACCGTCATCGGATCATGGCTGCTGCTTTCCAGCAGCGTGCCGCCAAGCATGAATACGCCGTCGCCGCGCGGCACCACATACAACCCGAAACGCGGATGCAACAGGCGCACCGGGCGCGACAACTGGATGTCAGGCGAGCGCACGACGATCATTTCGCCGCGCACGCCGCGCAGATCTTCCAGCGTGTCGCGCGCCGCAAGGCCGCGGCAATCGACTATCCGGTCCGCATCGATGCGCGCGGCATCGGCGTCCACGCCGTAGCGGATCGCCACGCCCGCGGCGGTCAGTTGCGCGGCCAGTGCGGGCAGCGCACGACGCGGATCGAGGTGGGCTTCGTCGGGGAAGAACAGACCCTGGCGGAAACGCCCGGCCAGCTCCGGTTCCAGCGCGCCGATGCGCTCGGCATCGATCGGTTCGAAGCGTTCGGTACGCCGGCCGAACAAGGCCAGCTCGCCGGCGTCGCGGGTGGCCGCGACGACCAACGTGCCGCGCTGCACGGTCCCGTCGAAATGGCGCTGCCACCACTCGACGGCGGGCGCGCCCAGCGTCGCCACCTGCGGTTCGGCGCTGGCCTGCTCGCACCACGGCGCCAGCATGCCGCCGGCGACCCACGCGCAAGCCTCGGCGTGGTCTGGCGCGCGCTCGATGATCTCCACCCGGGCGCCGCGCCCGGCCAGCTCCACCGCCGTGACCAGGCCGGCGACGCCCGCACCGAGAATGCCGATGCGCATGGGCCCTACTCCCCGGTCGGCACGTAGAGCGTGGCGCCGCGCTCGACGAACTCGCGCGACTTGCCGTCCATGCCGGCGCGCAGCGCGGTCTCCTCCATCGCGCGCACCTCGCGGCGCAGGTCCTGGGTGATCTGCATCGAGCAGAATTTCGGCCCGCACATCGAGCAGAAATGCGCGGTCTTGTGCGCCTCCTTCGGCAGGGTGGCGTCGTGGTAGGCGCGCGCCGTGTCGGGATCGAGCGACAGGTTGAACTGGTCCTCCCAGCGGAATTCGAAGCGCGCGCGCGACAGCGCGTCGTCGCGGCGCTGCGCGGCCGGGTGGCCCTTGGCGAGGTCGGCGGCGTGCGCCGCGATCTTGTAGGTGATGACGCCGGTCTTGACGTCGTCGCGATTCGGCAGGCCGAGATGTTCCTTCGGCGTGACGTAGCAGAGCATGGCGGTGCCGAACCAGCCGATCATCGCCGCGCCGATGCCCGAGGTGATGTGGTCGTAGCCCGGTGCGATGTCGGTGGTCAGCGGGCCCAGCGTGTAGAACGGCGCCTCGGCGCAGTGCTCCAACTGCTTGTCCATGTTGAGCTTGATCTTGTGCATCGGCACATGGCCGGGCCCTTCGATCATCACCTGGCAGCCGTGCGCCCACGCGATCTTCGTCAGCTCGCCCAGGGTTTCGAGTTCGGCGAACTGGGCCGCGTCGTTGGCGTCGGCGATCGAGCCGGGGCGCAGGCCGTCGCCCAGCGAGAAGGCGACGTCGTAGCGGCGCATGATCTGGCAGATCTCGGCGAAGTGCTCGTACAGGAAACTCTCGCGGTGGTGGCTGAGGCACCAGCGCGCCATGATCGAGCCGCCGCGCGAGACGATGCCGGTGACCCGCCGTGCGGTCAGCGGCACGTGGTGCAGGCGCACGCCGGCGTGGATGGTGAAATAGTCCACGCCCTGCTCGGCCTGCTCGATCAGGGTGTCGCGGAAGACTTCCCAGCTCAGCCGCGCCGGATCGCCGCCGACTTTTTCCAGCGCCTGGTAGATCGGCACGGTGCCGATCGGCACCGGCGAGTTGCGGATGATCCAAGAGCGGATGTTGTGGATGTTGCGGCCGGTGGACAGATCCATGAGGGTGTCCGCGCCCCAGCGGATCGCCCACACCAGTTTCTCGACCTCCTCGGCCACGCCGGAAGACACCGCCGAATTGCCGATGTTCGCGTTGACCTTCACCAGGAAGTTGCGCCCGATCACCATCGGCTCCAGCTCGCCGTGGTTGATGTTGGCCGGGATGATGGCGCGCCCCGACGCGATTTCGCTGCGCACGAATTCGGGCGTGACAAAGGCGGGCAGGGCTGCGCCGAACGCCTCGCCATCGGCCAGCCGGGCGGCGGCATCTTCATGCATCTGCGCGCGCCCCAGGTTCTCGCGCTGGGCGGCGTAGATCATTTCCTCGGTGATGATGCCGGCGCGGGCGAATTCCAGCTGGGTCACCGGCTGGCCGGCTTCGCCCATGCGCAGCGTACGTTGCGCGGGACACGGCGCCACCAGCCGTTCCGCGCCGACCCCGCCGTTGTCCTCCGGGCGGGCGGCGCGTCCTTCGATGGCCGGAAAGCCGCGCGCCTCGATCCACGCGTCGCGCACCGGCGGCAGGCCCGCGGCGAGATCGATCCGTGCGTCGTCGTCGGTGTAGGGTCCGGACGGATCGTAGACGTGCAGCGCCGGCGTCACCGGGTCCTTCAGCGCGATCTCGCGCATCGGCACGCGCAGCGACGGATGCCCGGGCGGGCTGACGTAGACCTTGCGCGAGCCGCGGATCGGGCCGGTGGTAACCGTCGAGGGTGCGGTGGCAGCGGCGGGATGGTTCATGGATCTCCTCCTTGGATGGAGATCCGGGGCGTGACGCTGCAACGGCGCACGGACGCGCCGATTGGGGCCGCCCGTGGTGATTCCCGTTCCTACGCCGGCATGACCCGGATCAGGTTCAAGGGTCAGCTCGCGCTATCTCAGCCCCTTGCGGGGCACCCCTCGGAATGCGGCGGAGGATGGCGGCGCGGGTTGGTGGCTGTCAAGCCGGCACGGCCGGATCGCGGACACGGCGCGGAGGGTTTGTGCGGCGGCTGACACGGTGCCATGACACGTTTTGAACGGCGTGCCGGGCAAGCTGGTCTTTACTCCCGGGACGGCTGGACAGTCGTCGCAAATATATGTACCATGCAGTTCATTAAAAGCCCGGAACCAAAGGCCGGGCTTAGCACTCCAATCACCCGAGTGCTAAACTTCGACGTCTTGCAGGAGGTTCCACCCATGTCCCAAGCCCTGGTGACCGCCAACTTCCCCTTGCCCAGCGTGGTTGGCAGCCTGGATGCCTACATTTCCGCAGTGCATCGCATCCCGGTGCTCAGCGTGGAAGAGGAACAGGCGCTGTCGCGCGATTATCTGCAGCAGGACAACCTGGACGCGGCCAAGAAGCTGGTGATGTCGCACCTGCGTTTCGTGGTGCACGTGGCGCGCGGCTACTCCGGCTACGGCCTGCAGCTTGCCGACCTGATCCAGGAAGGCAACATCGGCCTGATGAAGGCGGTCAAGCGTTTCGACCCGGACATGGGCGTGCGCCTGGTCAGCTTCGCGGTGCACTGGATTCGCGCCGAGATGCACGAGTTCATCCTGAAGAACTGGCGCATCGTGAAGGTCGCCACCACCAAGGCGCAGCGCAAGCTGTTCTTCAACCTGCGCAAGAGCAAGAAGCGCCTGGGCTGGATGAACGCCGCCGAGGTGAGCACGGTGGCGAAGGATCTCGGCGTGCCCGAGGCGACCGTGCGCGAGATGGAGTCGCGGCTGTCCGGTCGGGACGTGGGTTTCGAGGCGCCGGTGGATGCCGACGACGACGCCAAGCCGGCACCCGCCGCGTTCCTGATCGACCACGGCGCCGACCCATACGAGAACGTGGCCGACGAAGACCAGGCCGACAGCCAGTTGCAGACGCTGACCGATGCGCTGGGCCACCTGGACGCCCGCTCGCGCGACATCATCCAGCGTCGCTGGCTGGACGACGAGAACAAGGCCACGCTGCAGGATCTGGCCGACGAGTACGGCGTCTCGGCCGAGCGCATCCGCCAGGTCGAAGCCAACGCTATGAAGAAGATGCGCGCGTTGTTCGCGATGTAATGTGAGTCCCTCACAAGAGCTCGCACATCCATGTGCGGACTTCCGGAACGAGCGGCGATGTTGGCCTTGCTGCGCGGAGTTCCTGCAACGGCATCGACGGCCCGGGAAACCGGGCCGTTTTGCATGGGCTCATTCGTCGTGCGGCGGCGCCGTGCCGCTGACGATGCGGGCCTGGCGCTGGTGCGTCCAGTAGGCCCAGGCCCAGTCCAGCATCACCGCCAGGCGGTTGCGGAAGCCGATCAGAAAATAGATGTGCACCAGCAGCCAGACGATCCACGCCGGCAGCCCGGACATCTGCAGCTTGCCGAACTGCGCCACCGCCGCCATGCGGCCGATGGTGGCCAGCGAGCCGGCGTCGCGGTAGCGGAATGGCGGCCGCGGGCGGTCATCGCCGCGCAGTCGCCGCGCGATCGTGGCGGCCACGTACTTGCCCATCTGCTTGGCCGCCGGCGCCACGCCGGGTACCGGCGAGCTATCCGGCCGGAGCACGCTGGCGAGATCGCCGATGACGAACACCCCGACGTGGCCGGGCACGCCGAGATCCTCGTCGACGCGCACGCGGCCAGCCTTGTCCAGCGGCACCCCGAGCATGGCGCCCACCGTCGAGGCAGCCACGCCCGCGGCCCACAGCACGGTGCGCGCGGGCAGGCGGCGCTCGCCGAGCTTCACGCCTGCGGCGTCGATCATCGTCACCGGCACACCGGTATGCACTTCCACGCCCAGGCGTTCGAGTTGGCGGCGTGCCTTGTCCGACAGCACCGGGTCGTAGCCGGCCAGCAGCCGCGGCCCTGCTTCCACCAGCCGCACGCTGGCATTGCGCGAATCGAAGTGGCGGAACTCCCCGCGCAGCGTATGCCGCGCCAGCTCGCCCAGCGTGCCGGCCAGTTCCACGCCGGTGGAACCGCCGCCGACCACGACGAAATTCAGCCACGCCTGGCGCCGCTCCGGATCGTCTTCGCGCTCGGCCTGTTCGAATGCGAGCAACACCCGGCGGCGAATCGACTGCGCGTCGTCGAGCGTCTTCAGCGCCGGCGCGAACGGCGCCCATTCGTCGTGGCCGAAGTAGGCATGGGTGGCGCCGGTGGCGATCACCAGCCAGTCGTAGTCGAGCCAGCGCGAGCCGCAGCCCACCCGACGGGCGGCCAGGTCGACCGCGGTCACCTCTTCCATCAGCACGGTGAGGTTGCGTTGCCGCCGCAGGATGTGCCGCAGCGGTGCGGCGATCGAGGTGGCGGAAAGGCTGGCGGTGGCCACCTGGTAAAGCAGGGGCTGGAACAGATGGTGGTTGCGGCGATCGATGAGCGTGATCTGCGCGTCTGCGCCTGCCAGCCGTCGCGCCGCGCTCAACCCGCCGAAGCCTCCGCCGAGAATCAGGATGCGGGGCTTGCCCGCATCGGCAACACGTGGATCGCTCATCGCTGCAGCATGCGCGCCGTGCCGTGCACGCCGCGTCGACCGCGCAGGCGCCGGCTCACGGCTGCCGCGTCGCCGGCATGCGCAGCGCCATGCCCTTGAGCACGTTCAGCGCCTGCGCCAGCGCGTAATCGCTGGTGGCCAGCCTGGCGTCGGCGGCGCTGCCGTCGTCGTCGATGTCGGTTGCAGTGGCTGCCTTCTCGTTGGCGAGGTGGTTGGGCAGATCCGCCTCGGAGCTGATCAGCACCGGCGGGTGGTCGGCCTGGCTCACCGCGAGGTCGGCCAGCGCGATGTCCGGCTTGATTCCCTCGGCCTGGATGGAGGTGCCGTTGGGCGTGTAGTAGCGCGCCGTGGTGATCTTCACCGCATGGTCGGCATCCAGCGGCAGCACGGTCTGCACCACGCCCTTGCCGAAGCTGCGCTGGCCCATGGTCAGCGCGCGGTGATTGTCTTTCAGCGCGCCGGAGACGATCTCGGCGGCCGAGGCGGTGCCGTGGTTGGTCAGCACGATCATCGGCGCGCCGTCCAGCAGGTCGCCGGGGTGGGCGCTGAAGCTCATGTTGGCGTCGGGCAGCCGCCCGCGCGTGGTCACGATGACGCCGTTGTCGAGGAAGTCGTCGCCGACGGCCACGGCCGCGGTGAGCAGGCCGCCGGGGTTGTTGCGCAAGTCCAGCACGGCGCCCTTCTGCGGGCCGTTCCTGGTGACCAGCTCGCCCAGTTTCTTCTGCAGGTCGGCGGCGGTGTCATCCTGGAACTGGCTGATGCGGATGTAGGCGTAGCCGGGTTCCAGTTCGCGCACCTTGACGCTGCTGACCGAGATCAGTTCGCGCACCAGCGGCATGTCGACCAGCTTGTCGCTGCCCTCGTGCATGATGGTGAGGGTGATCTTGCTGCCCGGCTTGCCGCGCAGCCGCTGGAACATCTCGTTGACGTTCTGCGGGTCCACCAGCTTGCCGTCGATCTTGACGATGTTGTCGCCCGGCTTGATGCCGGCGCGCGCGGCGGGCGTGTCGTCGATCGGCGAGACGATCCTGAGCCCGCCATCCACCTGCAACACCTCGATGCCCAGGCCGCTGTACTGGCCGGAGGTGTCCTCGCTGAGCTGCTGCAGGCCCTCCTTGTCGAGGTACTCGCTGTGCGGGTCGAGCCCGGCCAGCATGCCGGTGATGGCCGCCTTCATCAGGGTCTTGTTGTCGACCTTCTCGACGTAGGCCTGGCGCACCATCTGGTAGACGCGACTGAAATTGCGGATGTCCTGCAGGTCCACCGGGTCGGCCGCGGCGGTGCTGCCGGCGCGGGCCGGTTCGCCCGCGCTGGCCGCGCTGGCGGGCGTGGTCTGCGCCTGACCGGCGCCGGCGGCCAGCAGCGACAGGAAGGCCATGCAGGTGGCCGCTCTACGGTGGGAACAAGGCATGCAGTTGACTCCGCTCGACGGAAAGACGGCGCGCCGCAGCGCCGCCGAAGTATGGCAGGAGGTGGGACCGCCGGATCGCGCAACAATTCACCACGCCGTGCGGCGGTGCCTCAGCCGTGCTTGCGCAGCCAGCTGGCCGGGTTCACCGGCTGGCCATTCTTGCGCAGCTCGAAATACACGCCGGTGTTGACGCCGGTGACCGCGCTGGCGGTACCGATCGCCTCGCCGGCCTCGACCTCGTCGCCAACGCCGTGCAGCAGGCTTTCGTTGTTGCCGTACATGCTCATCCAGCCGTTGCCGTGGTTGAGGATGAGCAGCATGCCGTAACCGCGCAGGAAGCCGGCGTAGATCACCCGCCCGCGCGCCACCGCGTGCACCTCGCTGCCGGCGGCGGCCTTGATCAGCACGCCGTTGCCGAACGGGTTGACCGTACCGCTGGCCGGCCACGGCAGCTTGCCGCGGATGTCGGCCGAGCGCGACGGCGGCGGCTGGCCGCGTTGCGGCGCGGCGGCCTCGTCGATGGCCTTCTGCAATTTGTCGAGCAGCTGGTTGAGCGATTGCGCGTTCTGTTTCATCGCGGCCAGGCGCTGCGCCTGGTCCTTGTACTTCGCGTCGGTTTCCGCGGCCAGCTTCTGCCGCGCCGCGCGTTGCCGCGCCAGCTGCTGCGCCTGCTGTTCGCGCTGGGCCTTCGTCGCCTGCAGCGTCTGCTGCTGGGCCGCGATCGAGCTTTCCAGTTCCTGCAGGCGGGCCAGGTCGCCCATCAGTTTCTCCACGCGCTGCACGCGATCGCGCTGGAAATACTGCGAGTAGACCAGCGCGCGGGCGATCCGCGCCACGTCCTCGTCGCCGAGCAGCAGGCGCAGGTCCGAGCCGTGGCCCAGGGTGTAGGTGGCGCGCAGCAGGTCGGCGATCGCGGCGCGCTGGTGCTGCAGTTCGCCTTGCAGCGTGTCGCGCTGCTGTTGCAGCTCGTCGAGCTGCTTTTGTCCCGCCGCCAGCGCGGCATCGGTCTCGCGCACGGCCCTGGCCGCGGCGGCCAGCGCATTGGCCTGCTTCGCCAATTCCGCGTTCATGCTGTCGCGCCTGGCCGCGGTGTCGGCCTGCTCGGCGGCCAGCGCCTCCATCTTGCGGCGCAGGTCGGCCAGCTTCTGCCTGGCGGCGGCCTGTTCGGCGCGGCTCCCGTGCTGGCCGGCCGGCGCGGCGGGTGCGGCGTACGTCACGCCGAGGCAGGCAACGATGAGCAGCGCGCCGAGCACGCGGCGGATCGAACGGGATGGATTGCGCATCGGTCGATTATCACCGAGCCCGCGGCGCGGGGCGAGCGTGCCGGCGACGGTGCTATGTTGGCGCGATATCCGCGGCGCCACGGTGCGGCGCCGACGAAACGTCGAGAGAGGGTGTGGGTGCATGTGCGTGATCGCGTTTGCCTGGCAAGTCCATCCACGCTGGCGCCTGTTGCTGGCCGGCAACCGCGACGAGTTCCATGCGCGGCCCAGCGCCGCGCTGGCGCGTTGGGACGATGCGCCTATTCTCGCCGGGCGCGATCTGCAGGCCGGCGGCAGCTGGCTCGGCGTATCCGATGCGGGGCGTTGCGCGGTGGTGACCAACGTGCGTGATCCGCGCGACCCGCAGCTCGGCGCCTCGCGCGGCCTGCTGATCCGCGACTACCTGACGGGCGCCGAGGATGCCACCGCGCATGCGGAGCACCTGCTGCGCGTGGCTGCGGACTATCGCCCGTTCAACCTGCTCACCTTCGATGCGCAGGCGGCGTTCTATCTCGGCAACCGGCCGCAGCCGGAGGCGCAGGCGGTCACGCCCGGCGTGCACGGCCTGTCCAACGCCGACTTCAATACGCCGTGGCCGAAGACGCGCGCGCTGATGCAACGCCTGCAGCGCTGGATCGACGATGGCGACGACACCGACTTCGCCGCGCTGTTCGCCGCGCTGGCCGACGAGCAACTCGCGCCGGACGAGCATTTGCCGGACACCGGCGTCGGCCTCGAGCAGGAGCGCCGGCTCTCCAGTGCCTTCATCCGCGGCGCCGATTACGGCACCCGTGCCAGTACCGTGGTGGCGATCGACCATGACGGCGCCGGCGTGATCGCGGAGCGTCGCTTCGGTCCGCACGCGCGCTACCTCGGCGAAACCTTGCTGCGTTTCGGTGGCCGATTGCCGGCCTGAGCGGACAGCGTTCACCTACGCAGCCCGGCGGCGCAGCCGGCTGGGTGGGCCGCCGGGCGGCGGGCAGGCTGGTTCCCTGGTCCGGGTCGAGGGGATGGGCATGCGCAAGGGATGGCTTCTGCTGGCGGCGATCGTGTCGCTCGCCCACGGCGTGCACGCGGGTTGCCCGGACTGGCCGCCCGCGCGGGCGCAACACGAGTTGCTGGCGCTGCACGATCGCCTCGACGGCTGGAACCACGCCTATCGCGTCGAGGGCGCCGCGCCGGTGGACGATGCGGTGTACGACCAGGCCTTGCAGCGGTTCGAGCAATGGCGCCGCTGCTTCCCCGGGCAGGCGCCGGCGGCGCTGAACCACCTGGGTGATGCCGGTGGCCGGGTCACTTCGCCGGTGGCGCAGACCGGCCTGGCCAAGCTGCCCGATGCCGCCGCCCTGGCGCAGTGGATGCGCGCGCGCGGCGACCAGGATCTGTGGGTGCAACCGAAGGCGGACGGCGTCGCGGTCACGCTGCTCTACGTCGATGGACGCCTGCGCCAGGCCAGCAGTCGCGGCGACGGTTTGCACGGCTCGGACTGGACCGGACAGGCGCGGCGGATCGCCGCGATCCCCAGGTACCTGCCGCATGCGCCGGCGCGTGTGGTGCTGCAGGGCGAGCTGGTCTGGCGCCTGCCCGGCCACGTGCAGGCCACGGACGGCGGCCTCAACGCGCGTTCGGCGGTGGCCGCGGCGATGGCGCGCGATGAGCTCGGCGATGCGGCCGCGCACATCGGCCTGTTCGTGTGGGATTGGCCCAGCGGCCCGCCCGACATGCCGGCGCGGCTGGCAGGATTGCAGGCGATGGGGCTGGCCGACAGCGTGCGCTACACGCAACCGGTCGCCTCGCTGGCCGAGGTGGAGCGCTGGCGTGAGCAGTGGTATCACCACGCGATGCCGTTCGCGGCCGATGGCACCGTCGTGCGCCAGGGCCGGCGGCCAGCCGCCGCGAGCTGGCGTGCCGCGCCGCCGGAGTGGGCGGTGGCATGGAAGTATCCGGCCGCCTCCACGTTGGCCGAGGTGCGCGCGGTGGAATTCACCGTCGGTCGCAGCGGCCGCATCACGCCGGTGCTGCAGCTTGAACCGGTGCAACTGGACGACCATCGGGTGCAGCGCGTCAGCGTGGGCTCGCTCAAGCGCTGGCGCGAGCTCGACATCCGTCCCGGCGACCAGGTCGAGGTGGTGCTCGCGGGCTTGACCATTCCGCGCCTGCAGTCGGTCGCCTGGCGCGCGCTGCAGCGCGCGCCGGTGACGCCGCCGGACCCGCGCATGCACGGGCCGCTGACCTGCTGGCAGGCCACGCCGGGTTGCGAGCAGCAGTTTCTCGCCCGGCTGGCATGGCTCGGCGGCCACCACGGACTGCAGCTGGAAGGGTTGGGCGAGGGCACCTGGCTGGCGCTGGTCGACGCGGGCCTGGTACGTCATCTGCTGGACTGGATGAGTCTCACGCCGTCGCAGCTGGCCGCCGTGCCCGGCCTCGGCGCGAACCGCGCGGCCGCGTTGGCGCGGGTCTTCGCCAGTGCGCGCGAGCGTCCGTTCGCGCGCTGGCTGCAGGCGCTGGGCGTGCCGGCCGCACAGGCGCGCGGAGCGGCCGACTGGCCGACGCTGGAGGCGCGCGGAGCAGACGATTGGCAGGCGCAGGAGGGCGTCGGTGCCGGCCGCGCGAACCAGCTGGTGGCGTTCTTCGATTGCGCCGAAGTTCGCGAGCAGGCCGTGCGCCTGCATGCAACCGGCGTGCCCGGCTTCTGAAGCTCAGCTCTTCAGTTCGCCGTCGTGGTAATACCAGCGGCCGTCTTCGCGCACGAAATGGCTGGTCTCGTGTTGCCGCTGCGCGCGACCGCCGCCGAGGCGATAGCGGGCGACGAATTCCACCGTGGCGTGGTCGGCATCGATCATCTGCTGGCGCCGCACCTCCAGCCCCAGCCAGGTCGGCGCAGGTTGCTGCGCGGCCAGCCGCAGCGAGGCGGGCCGGGTGTCGGCGTGCCAGCTGGCCAGCAGGTAATCCTCGCGCTTGAGCACGTAGGCGCTGTAGCGCGAGCGCATCAGCTGCTCGGCGCTGGCAGCGGGGGCGCCATCGTGCAGCGGGCCGCAACAGGCGGTGTAGCCGGCGGAGTTGCCGCAGGGGCAGGGGGTCAGCGTGTCGATCGACTTCATGCGGCCTTTGTACCTGCTTCGGCCCCGACTTGCAGGTTCAGCCGTGCATGCGCTGCCATACGCGGCAGCGGTTGTGCGCCGGCATCGCGACGTCGAGCAGCAGGTGGAAGCCCGCGGCCCCGGCCAGCGCGTCCACCGCCTCGGCGTTGCGGATCGCCATGTGCGCGCCGCGCGTGCGCAGCCAGGCGTCGAACGCGGCGTTGCTGGCGCTGGTGTAGCGGCCATGCTGGTTGAACGGCCCGTAGATCGCCAGCACCGCATCGGCGGTGGTGACCGCGGGCAGCCGGGCGAACAGCCGCTGCACTTCCGCCCAGCTCATGATGTGCAGCGTGTTGGCACTGAACACCGCATCGAAGGGGCCGGCCGGCCAGTCGCCATTGACGTCCAGCTCCAGTGGCGGCGGCGTATTCGGCAATGCCGCCTCATCCAGCCAGGCGCAGATGCCCGGGAGATTCTCGGCGCGGTCGGAGCATTGCCAGTTCAGCCAGGGCATCGCCGCGGCGAAGTGCACCGCGTGCTGGCCGGTGCCGCTGCCGATCTCCAGCAGGTGCCGGCATCCGGCGACGTGCCGGCGCAGCACGCCGAGGATGGATTCGCGGTTGCGTTCGCACGCAGGCGAGTGGGGTTTGTCCACGCCCGCGCCACGCTCAGGCGGGGCGACCGCGCAGCACGCGCGCCGGCAGCATCAGCAACGCGCCGAGGAAGGCGAACACCGCGCTCACGGTGATGCCGACCAGCCGCAGCGGCAGCAACACCAGCCACACGATCGGGTACAGCACCAGGGCGAGCAGGGCGATCGGCCAGCAGAACACCAGCAGCAACAGCCAGAGCAGGAAACCGACCATGCGTTGATCCTCCGCAGGGGTGGGGACGCCGGCACTGTAGCGCAGCGCGCGGCGCGCGCGCAGATGACTCCCGACACCCCCCGCCGCGATTCAGGCCATCGGGCTCACGCCGATCAGCCACAGGTGCAGCCACAGCACGAAGGCGAGCCAGAGCGCGCCGCCGATCACCACGGTGAGCACGTCGCCCTGCACCGTGCCGGCAGCGTAGACGGTGGCTTCGCGGCGATCGCGCCGGCGCGAGACGGCGAACAGCACGACCGCCCACAGCAGGAACGCGCCGAACAGCACCATGTCGTGCAGCATGCCGGTGGCCAGCAGGTGGCCGAATGCCCACACCTTCACCGCCAGCACCTGCGGGTGATGCAGCTTCGCCTTGAAATGGTTGCGCGGCACCCGCGCCGCGATGAACAACACGAAGGCCACCAGGGTGAACAGCGCATTGAGATGGCGCAGCCACAGCGGCGGCACATACAGCAACACCGGTTGCTGGCGCGCCAGTCCGAAGCCCCAGCAGAGCAGTACGAAACCGGCGATCGCCACCGCGGCATACAGCACCTTCCAGCGCATCAGGCCCATCCGCGCGATCTGCCGCCCCCGCCAGTCGTCGGCGAAGATGCGCAGCGAGTGGATGCCGAGGAACAGCACGAGGCCGAGAATCAACACGAGCATGGCGGGATGACTCCGATGGCGGCGACGAAGGTCGAGGATAGGCCAGCGCGGCGCCGCGGCCCAGTGACATCCGTCAGGCGACGGGTTCGACGTGCACGACCAGCGCCACCGCATTTGGGTGCAAGGTCATCGATGCCGCGCCCGACGAAGGTCGCCAGGCATCGCCTGCTTGCAGCGTACCGTCGACGCAGTCGATGGCGCCGCGGGCGCAGTACACCAGCACGGTGGCGGCGCTCGTCGCGTGCGCTCCGGTATCCCGCCACACTTCGATGCCGCCGCGCGCGCGGCCGCGGCGCAGCATCAGGTTGAAGTCGCGGGTGGGGCCGCCGGCCAGTGCCACCTCGACCTTCGCCTCGCCGGGAAACGCGAACGGCACAAACGGAGCGGTCAGCGCGTGGCTGCGGCCGTCATCCAGCGTCATGGTGAAGCCGGCCCCGTCGAGAAGCGCGATCTGCCGGTCGATGCCGGGAAACGCGGAGAACGGCGCGGCGCTGTCGACCTCGGCGAGGCTGACGCGCCACAGGAAATCGTCCATGCCGGCGGCGGACGGCTGGACGGCTATTTCGCGGGTGCGGCCCAGGCCGTTCTTCCACGGCCGCAGCGGGCAGTCGGACAGGCGGACGATCATGCGGTTCTCTCGATGACGCGCTCGAACGGCGGCAATGCGCGCAGCATGCCGCTGCCGTAGCGCTTGGTGACCACGCGGCGGTCCAGCAACACGATGCGGCCGTGGTCGGTTTCGCTGCGGATCAGGCGGCCGCAGTACTGGGTGAGCAGGCGGGTAGCCTCGGGCACGCTGACCTCGATGAACGGGTTGCGGCCGCGCGATTCCAGCCACTCGGCGTAGGTCGCGCCGACCGGGTCGGTGGGCACGGCGAACGGCAACTGGGTGATCACCACCGTCTCGCACAGCTTGCCGGGCAGATCGAGGCCTTCGCCGAACGAGGCGAGGCCGAACAGCGTGCTGCCCTTGCCGGCCTCGATGTCGGCGCAGTGCTCGGCGACCAGTTGCGACTTGCCCAGCGACCCTTGCGCGCGCACCTTGCGCACGTGCGCGATCGGCAATTTCTGCAGCACGCGGTCGAGTTTCGCGCGCGAGGTGAACAGCACCAGGTTGCCGGCGTCCCAGTCGAGGTGGTCCGCCAGCCAGGCGCTGATTTCCTCGGCGTGCGCCTCGCGCGCGTCGGGAAGCGTGTGCATCGCGGGCACTTCCAGGCGTGCCTGCGCGGCGAGGTCGAACGGCGAGGGCAGGCTCAGCGTCACCGCATCGTCGGGCAGGCCCACGGCATCGGCGAAGCCGCGGAAGTTGCCGCCGGCACTGAGCGTGGCCGAGGTCATCACCACGCCGCTGGCGTTGTTCCACAGCACGTTGCGCAGCAGGCCCGCGGCGGAGACGGCCGAGGCATGGCAGACCAGTTGCTGGTCCGCGCCCAGGGTGACCCAGCGCGCCAGCGGCGGGGCGTTGTCCGGATCGTCGCTGGACCACGCGCGCCAGCAGGCGGCCTGCCGGCCGATGCGCTCCAGCGCGATGCCGAGCTCGCGCGACAAGGCCTCCTGGGTCGGTCCGCCGTCGGTCATCTCCACCACGGCGCGCCGCACCGCGGTGAGCCAGCGCTGCACCTCGCCGGTGAGCAGGTCGAGCGCGCGCGCATGCTCCACCCACGGCTCCGGCAGCTGGCCCAGCGAGCCGCGGTACATCGGTTCGGCTTCGGCCGGGTCGGGCAGCCAGGCGAGGCGGATTTCCTTCTCCAGCTCCTCCAGCGTGTTGCTCAGCTCCTGCAGCTTCTCGTCGCCCTGGCCCAGCGCGAGCTTGCCCAGGCGTTCCTTGTCGGTCAGCGAATAGGCCGCATGCACCTGCCGGCCGAGCCGGCTCAACTGGCGCACGGTGGCGGTCATGAAGACTTCGGCCGCGCCGCGTTCGATCGCCTTGCCGGGCACGTGGTGGCCTTCGTCGAAGATGTACAGCGTCTCGTCCGGGCGCGGCAGGATCACGCCGCCCCAGCTGTCGTCCTCGCCCGGCATGGTGAGATCGGCCAGCACCAGATCCTGGTTGGCCACGATGATGTCGGCGTCGTCGACCGCGCGGCGCGCGGCGAAGAACGGGCAGTTCATGAACTGCCCGCACTTGCGCCCGGTGCAGCCGCCGGCGCTGGTGGTGATCATCGGCCGCAGCAGGTCGCTGACCGGCTCCGGCGCGCTGTCCATGTCGCCGTTCCATTCGCCGCGGTCGAACGCGTCGCGCAGCTTGGCCAGCGACTGCTTGTCGCGCGGTTGCGGCGGCTTGTTCCACAGCAGCAGGTCGGCCTCGAAACCGGCCAGGCCAAGCTGCGCGTCGTGGATGCTGTTGGCCGCCATCAGCAGGTTGCGCGGGCACAGGTAGCGGCCGCGGCCCTTGGCCAGCGCCACCTTCGCTTCGATGTCGTTGAGTTTCAGGTACAGCGGAATGTCGCGCTGCACGAGCTGTTCCTGCAGCGCCACGGTGGCGGTGGCGATCAGCAGCTTCTTCTTCTGGAAGCGCGCCACTTCATGGCCGGCGACCAGGTAGGCCATCGACTTGCCGGTGCCGGTGGGCGCCTCGATCACCGCCACGCCGCCGGCGCTGGCCAGCGCCTTGGCGACCTCGGCGATCATGCGCCCCTGCGAGGCGCGCGCGCGAAAGCCCGGCAGGCCCTCCTTGATGCGGGCGTAGGCGGCACGAATGGCGTCCTTGGTGGAGTCGGCGAGCATGCGGGGTGACAGGTCCGTGACACGGTGCGGGGCCGGGGCGCGCCGCGCGTGTGCGCTGCCCTGCCGGCGGGCTGCCCAGTCTATCGGACATGTCAACGCGGCCGCGGCTTGCCGATGCCCCGCGGAATGTCGCACAGTGGCAGGCGCGTATGCTGGGTCGGGCCGCGGCTCGAACCTGATCCGGCGACATCCCGGCGACATCCCGGCGACAGAAAAGGGGGCACGATGGAGTCGATGTCCATCGACGACTCGCTGCAATTGAATTGGCTGACCCATCTGGTCGGCGCCCGCTCGCCAGCGGAAGTGGCTGCGGCAATCGCCGCGCTGGCGCGAGACCGGCCCGGCTGCGAAGCCGCCAGCGTGTTGTGGCGGCTGCACGATCGGGCCGGCGTCTGCAGCATGCCGCCCATGCCGGTCGACGATGCCGATTGGCCGTGGATCGAACTGGCTGCCGGCACCGCCGGGGCACAGTGGCATGCGGACGGTCAACGCGTGGCACTGCGCCTGTGCGAGCTGCCGCAGCCGGCCGTGCTGGTGCTGCGCCTGCAGCCTGCATCGGCGGGTCCCCGCTTTCTCGACGAGATGGCTGCGCTGCTGCGGCCGGCCCGCCTGCATCTGCAACGTGCGCTGGAATGGCTCGAACTGCAGCACTCGCACGAGCAACTGGAGCGCTCGGAGAACCTGCAGCGCGCCTTGTTCGCGATCTCCGACCTCGCCGGTTCCGAGCGCGACATGCCCACCGTGCTGCGCGGCATCCATGCCATCGTCAGCGGGCTGATGTACGCGGACAACTTCTTCATCGTGCTGCACGACGCCGCGCGCGACACGGTCCGTTTCCTGTACTACGTCGACGTGGAAGACCCCGTGGCGCCAGGCGGCGGTCTCGACATGCCGATCAGCGCGATCGAGCACACGTTGACCTGGTATGTGCTGCGCGACGGCAAGGCGCGCATGGGCGACGCCGAGGAGCTGCGCATCCAGGCGCAGGGCCCGGTGAAGGTGATCGGCACCGACAGCCGCGACTGGCTCGGCGTGCCGATGATGCGCGACGGCCGCCCCGGCGGGGCGCTGGTGGTGCAGAGCTACCGGCCCGAGATCGGCTATACCCCGGGCGACCTGGCGCTGCTGGAGTTCGTCGCCAGCCACATCCTGATCGCGCTGGAGCGCAAGCAGGGCAAGGAGGATCTGGAACAGCGCGTGCAGTTGCGTACCGCGCAACTGGCCGAAGCCAATCGTGGCCTGCAGCAGGAGATCGTCGAGCGGCAGCGCGCCGAGCACCTGCAGACCGCGCTGTTCCGCATCGCCGAACTGGCCACCGCGCACATCGACCATGGCGAGTTCTACCGCCGCGTGCACGGCGTGGTGGGCGAATTGCTCAACGCGCAGAACTTCTACATCGCGCTGCTCTCCGACGACCGCCAGCAGTTGCTGTTCCCCTACGCCGTCGACGCCAAGCTGCGTCCGCCGCCGAGCCGCCCGCTCGGCCGCGGGCTGAGCGAATACGTGCTGCGCCGGGGCACCGCATTGCGCGCCGACAACGCCGACATCGAGGAGCTGGAACGCAGCGGCGAGATCGTGGCCGGCCGTTCCGGCTCGCCTTCCACCTGCTGGCTCGGCGTGCCGTTGATCGTCGGTGACGAGGTCATCGGGCTGGTGACGGTGCAGAGCTACGACGCCGACGTCTCCTACGGCCCGTCCGAGCAGGAATTGCTGAGTTTCGTGGCCACCCAGGTCGCCAACAGCCTCACCCGCCGCCGTGCCGCCGAGGCCCTGCATCGCGCCTACGAGCAGCTGGAACACCGGGTGGAAGAGCGCACGCTGGCGCTGCGCAAGGAGATCATCGAGCGCGAACGCGTGCAGGATCAGCTCAAGCACCAGGTGATGCACGATCCGCTGACCGGCCTGCCCAATCGCAGCTATCTGCGCGACCGCATCGACCGCGTGCTGTCGACGCCGGCGTCAGGCACACGCCCGCGCTGCGCGCTGCTGTACATGGACGTGGACCGCTTCAAGATCATCAACGACAGCCTCGGCCACCTGGCCGGCGACGAGGTGCTGAGAGAGGTCGCCACGCGGTTGTCCGGCTGCGTGCGTCATCCGGACCTGGTGGCGCGGCTGTCGGGCGACGAGTTCGCCATCCTGCTGGAATCGGTGGAGCAGCCGGCCGACGCCAACGTCGTGGCGCAAAGGGTGATGGATGCGCTGGCCGAACCGATGCCCGCCGGCGGCAAGGAGTTGCAAGTGGCGGTCAGCGTCGGCATCGCCATCGGCGACGGCCGCTACCTGACCGCCGACGAGGTGCTGCGCGATGCCGACATCGCGCTGTATCGCGCCAAGGAACTCGGCCGCAAGCGCTACCAGCTGTTCGACGAGACGCTGGCGCGCAGCGTGGTCGACGTGCTGACGCTGGAAGGCGAGCTGCGCCAGGCACTGAAGCACGGCCAGTTCGAGCCGCATTTCCAGGCCATTTGCCGCCTGGAGGATCGCGCGGTGGTCGGCTACGAGGCGCTGATCCGCTGGAACCATCCGCAACGCGGCCTGCTGCTGCCGGGCGATTTCCTCAAGATCGCCGAGGACAGCGGGCTGATCGAGGCGATCGACTGGCACATGTTCGAGATCAGCTGCCAGCGCCTGCGCCGGCAGGAGCGCACCGACACCTTCATGACGCTCAACGTGTCGGCGATGCACCTGCGCCACGACAATTTCGACTCACGCCTGATCGAGCTGCTCGAACGCACCGGCCTGCCGCCCACGCGGGTGGTGGTGGAAGTCACCGAGGGCGCCCTGCTCGACGATCCGGAGCGCGTGCGCACCACGCTGGAGCGCCTGCGCGCCGCCGGCGTCGGCGCGGCACTGGACGATTTCGGTACCGGCTATTCGTCGCTGAGCTATCTGCACTCGCTGCCGCTGCGCATCCTGAAGATCGACCGCGCGTTCGTGAACGAGCTGGACAAGGGCGCCAACACCAGCAGTACCACCGTGGTCGCAGCGGTGCTTGCGCTGGCCCGCGCGCTGGACATCGACGTGGTCGCCGAAGGCATCGAGACCGAGATCCAGTACGCCGCGCTGCACGCGATGGGCTGCGCCATGGGGCAGGGCTACTGGATCGGGCGGCCCGCGCCGTTCGAGTCCTGAATCGCGCGCCCTATCGCGCGGCGGCGATCTGCCGCAACGCCTGCTCGAACGCCTCCGGCGGCTGACCGCCGGAGATCAGGTGCTGGCCGTTGACGATGGTGGCCGGCACCGAGTGGATGCCGCGCGACATGAAAAACTGCTCCTGCGCGCGCACCTCGTCCGCAAATTCGTCGCTTTCGAGCAACTGCCGCGCCCGTTCGCCATCCAGCCCCGCTTCGACAGCCAGCCGCGCCAGCGTGTCGTGCGAACTCACGTCCTCGCCGTCGGTGAAATACGCGCGCAGCAGGATCTGCTTCAGCACCAGCTGCCGCCCTTCCAGCTCGGCCCAGTGCAGCAGCCGGTGCGCGTCGAAGGTGTTGTAGACGCGGCTGCGCCGGTCCATGTTGAAGGTGAAACCGAGTGCCGCGCCGCGCGCACGGATCGCCTCGCGATTGGCGTCGATCTGCTCGGCCGAACTGCCGTACTTGCGCCGCAGGTGCTCGGTGGAATCCTCGCCTTCCGCCGCCATCTGCGGATTCAGCTCGAAGGGCTGGAAGTGGATTTCCGCGGACACCTCGCCATCGAGCTTCGCCAGCGCATGCTGCAATGACGCCAGGCCCACGGCGCACCAGGGACAGGACACGTCGGAGACGAAATCGATGCGCAGCGGAACGGGAATCGCTGACGTGGACATGGGATACCTCGCAAATCCGGGGGGAGGCAGCGGCGCTGCGGACCCGACCCAAGATGCGGCCGGGGCGCGGCACAATCAATCGTCTGCGCGAACCCGGCTTTTCGCCATGTCCAGTGCCAGCGCCTCGGCCACCTTGATGCCGTCCACAGCGGCGGAAAGGATGCCGCCGGCGTAGCCGGCGCCTTCGCCGGCGGGATACAGGCCGCGGACGTTGAGGCTCTGCAGGCTGTCGTCGCGCGTGATGCGGACGGGCGAGGAGGTGCGCGTTTCCACGCCGGTGAGGATCGCGTCGTGCATCGCGTAGCCGCGGATCTGGCGCTCGAACGCGGGCAGCGCTTCGCGGATCGCGGCGATGGCGTAGTCGGGCAGCGCGCTGTCGAGGCTGCCCAGGGTGACGCCGGGCTTGTAGGAGGGCTGCACGTCGCCCCATTCGCGTGATGCGCGACCGGCGAGGAAGTCGCCGACCAGCTGCGCGGGCGCGTTGTAGTTCTCGCCGCCGAGGGTGAAGGCGTGGCTTTCCAGTGCACGCTGCAGCGCGATGCCGGCGAGCGGGCCTTCACCGTACGGCGCGAAGTCGGACGGCTCGATGCCGACCACCACCGCCGCGTTCGCGTTGCGCTCGTTGCGCGAGTACTGGCTCATGCCGTTGGTGACCACGCGGCCCGGCTCGCTGGTGGCGGCCACCACGGTGCCGCCGGGGCACATGCAGAAGCTGTACACCGAGCGGCCGCGTCCACCCTGATTTCCCTTGCCGTGATGCACCAACTTGTAGTCGGCCGCGCCGAGGATCGGATGGCCGGCCTGCGGCCCGAAGCGGGCGCGGTCGATCACCGACTGCGGGTGCTCGATGCGGAAGCCGATCGAAAACGGCTTGGCCTCGAGATACACGCCGCGCGCATGCAGCATCTCGAACGTATCGCGCGCGCTGTGGCCGAGTGCCAGCACCACGTGATCGGATCGCAACTGCTCGCCGCTGGCCAGGGTGACGCCGCGAATCTGCTGTTGGCCGTCCGCGCGCGGTTCGAACAGCAGATCGTCCACGCGCTGGCTGAAGCGGATCTCGCCGCCCAGCGACTCGATCGTCGCGCGCATGTGCTCCACCATCGACACCAGCCGGAACGTGCCGATGTGCGGCTTGCTGACGTAGAGGATCTCCTCCGGCGCGCCGGCCTTGACGAACTCGGTGAGCACCTTGCGGCCGTGGTGTTGCGGGTCGCGGATCTGGCTGTACAGCTTGCCGTCGGAAAAGGTGCCGGCGCCGCCCTCGCCGAACTGCACGTTCGACTCCGGATGCAGGTTGCGCTTGCGCCACAGGTCCCAGGTGTCCTTCGTGCGCTCGCGCACTTCCTTGCCGCGGTCGAGGATGACCGGGCGGAAACCCATCTGCGCCAGGATCAGGCCGGCGAACAGGCCGCAGGGGCCGAAGCCGATCACCAGCGGGCGGTGTTCGAACCGCGGCGGTGCCTCGGCCACGAAGTGGTAGCGGGTGTCCGGCGTGGGCCGCACGTGCGCGTCGTCGGCGAAGCGTTGCAGCAGTTCGGCTTCGCGCGGGGTGTCGATGTCCAACGCGTAGATCAGCGTGATCGCGCCACGCTTGCGCGCGTCGTAGCCGCGGCGGGCGATGGTGTAGCCGGTCAGCTCGCCGGGTTCGAGCTCAAGCCGCCTGGCGATGGCAGCGGCAAGCGCGGCCTCGCCGTGGTCGAGCGGCAGCTTGAGGTCGGTGAGTCGCAGCATGCGTGGGGTCCGGTGCGCCGATGGCGCGCGCGATTCCCGGCGCCTTCGATGGGCCGGCCATTGTCGACGCCTTGCGTGCGGCCGACAAGGCGGCCGACAAGGCGGCCGGCGAGCGGAAACTGACGCTGCGGGTCACTCAGGCCGCCAGCAGGGTCAGGAACTGCTCACCGGTTGCCCGCGGGTGCAGCAGGATGAAGCGCGTGTGCGCCGGGTCCGTGTGCTTGCGTGCCGCGGCGACGCAAACCTCGCCATCCTCCGCGATGATGGCGGGGGGCGTGGCACGCTGCTCATCCCAGGGCGCGCGGCACAGTTGGCCGTGTTGCGGGCCGCCGGCGATGATGCATTCAAAAATCCTGTTCATGGAAAGTCACTCGAAGGGGAAGAACCGTGGGGACGAGTGACAGCAAGCAGGGGACGCGCCAGCAGCGGGCAGGCAAAGGTGGTGTGCGTCACAGTTTGGGACATGCGCCGCCAGTCGCGGCTGATCGCCGTGGTTTCAACGAGTGGAGCGGCTGGGGCGACTGCTTGCGGTGGCGAGTCCGGCCTCCGCCCGGACTCGCTCCCGCAGGACGGAGTTCGCCCGCTCAGGCTTCGCCGATGAAGTCTTTCTTGCCGATGTCGGTGCCCGCTTCGCGCAGGATGTTGTAGGCGGTGGTGCAGTGGAAGAACAGGTTGGGGATGGTGAAGCCGAACAGGTACGCCTGACCCTCGAGCGTGACTTCGCCGGCGCGTGTCTTCATCACGATGGTGCGGGTCTCGCTGCCGTCGATCTGTTCGGCGCTGAAGCTCTTGACGTAATCGATTGCGCGCGCGATGCGGTCGTAGGCCTGGGGCAGGGTGGTCTCGTTGTCCTCGAAGGACTTCGGTTCGACGCCGGCGAGGCGTGCTGCGCCGCGCGTGGCCATGTCGCAGGCGATCTGGATCTGCTTGATCAGCGGCAGCATGTCCGGGATCAGCCGCACCTGCAGCAGCACCTCGTCGCTGACGTTCTTCGACTTGGCGTGTTGCTCGCCCTTCTGCAGCACATGGTTGAGGTTGCCCAACGCGCGGACAAAGACGGGGACGGAGGCCTGGTACATGGAAAGTGTCATGGTTTTTCTTCCTGCGGGTGAACCGCCTGCGGCGGATGGGTGGGTGTTGCCGGATGGATGGCGGACAGTGCCGGCGCGTCGCCGGGCAGCGGTTCGGCCGTGATGTGGGCGGCGGGTTGCGGCAGGCGCCGGGTGGCCCGCGCGGCGATCACCAGGCCCGCCAGCATCAGGCCCGCCGACAGCACGAAGGCGGCGCCGGGCAGGTGCAGCGGCGAGCCCGGCGCGATCGACAGCGCAAACACCTGGGCGAACAGGTACGGCCCGAAGATGCCCGCGAAACTGCCCAGGCTGCCGATCGCGCCCTGCAGTCGACCCTGCTCGGAGGGATCGACCTGCTGCGTCATCAGGGACTGGATCGGCGGCATCGCCAGGCCCCACAGGGCCAGCAGGGGGATGCCGAACAGGAAGGCCCAGCCGACATCGGCCACGCCCATCACCAGGAACGCGCCCACGCCGAACAGCATGCCGGCCAGCAGCACGCGGCGTTCGCCGAAGCGCGGCGCCAGCTTGCCGGTGAGCACCGCCTGCACGAAGCCGTCGCAGGCGCCGACCAGCATCAGCACGTAGCCCACCGCCTGCGGGCCCCAGTGGTAGCGGTAATCCGCGTACAGCACGAACACCGTCTGCAACACGTAGTGGGCGAGGTAGACCAGGAACAGCACGATGGCCAGGTGGAACACCTGCCGCTGGCGGCGCAGCAGCTTCAGCGAGCCGAACGGATGCGCGCTGTGCAGCTCGATGCGCGCGGTGCGGCGTTCGGCCGGCAGCGACTCGGGCAGGATGAAGCAGCCGTACAGGAAGTTGCACAGCGCCAGCCCGGCCGCCACCCAGAACGGCAGCCGCAGCGCGATGCCGCCCAGGAAACCGCCCAAGCCCGGGCCGATGATGAAGCCCAGTCCGAACGCGCTGCCGAGGATGCCGAACGCGGCGGCGCGCTTCTCCTTCGGCACGATGTCCGCGATGTACGCGTTGGCGGTGCTGAAGCTGGCCGCCGTCATGCCCAGCAGCACGCGCGCGGCGAACAGCAGCCACAGCGTGGGCGCCAGCGCCAGGATCACGAAATCCACGGCCAGGCCGAGGTTGGAAACCAGGATCACCGGCCGCCGCCCGAAACGGTCCGACAGCGCGCCCTGCACCGGCGAGAACACGAACTGCACGATCGCGAACACCGTGCTGAAGATGCCCACCCACCACGCCGCCCGGGCGATGCCGCCGCCGGCCAGCTGCTCGATCAGGTGCGGCAGCACCGGGATGATGATGCCGAACGCCAGCATGTCGAGCAGCACGGTAACGTAGATGAAGGCCAGCGCGGCGCGATGGCGCGGAGCGACAGGCATCGACGGCTGGTCCATGGACGTGGCGAAGCGAGGGGAAGGCGACGATAACCCACGCCTGCCGCGGCCGCATGTGCAACCGGTCAGGTATCCCCGTGCCGCCGGAGCGATACCATGCAACATTCTCTCGCCAGGACACGATCATGCTGCGACGCCTGCTTCCCGCCTGCCTGCTGCTCGCGCTGTCCGCCTGCTCCTCCCATCCCGACGCCGCGCAGCCGGTGTCGAAGGAAGAGCTGGCGCCCGCGCCGACGATCTCCGTGGCCGCGCCCGCCGCCGTCGAGACGGCGGCACAGGTGCAGCAGCACCTGTCCGACTACGCCACGGTGAAACTCACGGCGGACCTGTCGGCGTTCGATGCGAAACAGAAGCAGATGATCGTCCTGCTGGTGCAGGCGGCCGACAGCATGAACGCGCTGTACTGGAAGCAGGCATGGGGCGACAAGGATGCGTTGCTGGCGAAGATCGCCGACCCGGCCACGCGCGAGTTCGCCGAGATCAACTACGGCCCGTGGGATCGGCTGGACAACGACAAGCCGTTCGTCGACGGCGTCGGCGCACGTCCGGCCGGCGCGCAGTTCTACCCGGCCGACATGAGCAAGGCCGAGTTCGAGCAATCCGTACTCAAGGACAAGACCTCGCTGTACACCCTGCTGCGCCGCGACGCACAGGGCCAGTTGATCACCGTGCCCTACCACGAGGCATACAAGACCGAGCTGACCAGGACCGCCGGCCTGCTGCGCGAGGCCGCGAAACTGGCGCAGGACGCCGGCTTCCGCAAATACCTCACGATGCGCGCCGACGCGCTGCTGAGCGACGACTACCAGCCGAGCGACTTCGCCTGGATGGACATGAAGAGCAATCCGGTCGACCTCGTGATCGGCCCGATCGAGACCTACGAGGACCAGCTCTACGGCTACAAGGCCAGCTACGAAGCCTACGTACTGATCAAGGACCAGGCCTGGAGCGCGAAGCTGGCGCGCTTCGCCAAATACCTGCCCGAATTGCAGCGCGAGCTGCCGGTGGCCGACAAGTACAAGGCCGAGCAGCCCGGTTCCGACGCCGACCTCAACGCCTACTTCGCGATCTACTACGGCGGCGACGCCAACGTCGGCGCCAAGACCATCGCGATCAACCTGCCCAACGACGAGCAGGTGCAGCTGAAGAAGGGCACGCGCCGGCTGCAGCTGGAAAACGTGATGCAGGCGAAGTTCGACCGGATCATGCTGCCGATCGGCAAGGAGTTGATCGCCGACGACCAGCAGCACAACCTCACCTTCGATGCGTTCTTCCAGAACACCATGTTCCACGAGGTCGCCCACGGCCTCGGCATCAAGAACACGCTGGACGGCAAGGGCACCGTGCGCAAGGCGCTGAAGGACCAGGCCTCCAGCTTCGAGGAAGGCAAGGCCGACATCCTCGGCCTGTACATGGTCAGCAAGCTGGCCGACAAGGGCGAGCTGGACAAGTCGAAGCTGATGGACAACTACGTCACCTTCCTCGCCGGCATCCTGCGCTCGGTGCGCTTCGGCGCCAGCGACGCGCATGCCAAGGCGAACATGGTGCGCTTCAACTTCTTCAAGCAGCAGGGCGCGTTCAGCCGTGACGAGAACACTGGCCGCTACCGCGTCGACTTCGACAAGATGACCGCGGCGATGAACGCGCTGTCGGCCAAGCTGCTGACCATCCAGGGCGACGGCGACTACGAAGCGGCCAAGCGGCTCACCGACCAGATGGGCGCCGTCGACGCCGAGCTGGTCGGCGACCTGAAGCGGCTCGACCAGGCGCATATCCCGGTCGACATCCGCTTCGAGCAGGGGTTGGACGTGCTGGGCCTGAAGAAGCTCTGACGAGTCTCGGACGCGGTAGGGCGGGCACTGCCCGCCGGCTTCTGCTCCTGCCTTGTGTCGTCATGCAGTGCGGCGGGCATTGCCCGCCCTACGGCAGCGGTGACGAGTTTTTGATCCAGTCGGTGACGGCTTGCGGGTGTTCGAGGTGCAGGTGGTGGCCGCCGTCCATGTGACTGACTGCGATGTGCGCCACGCAAGCGGCGCGGGTCTGCATCATCGCGTCGGGCAGGTAACGCGTCGTCGGCTGCGCCAGCAACAGCGCGGTGGGTGCGGTGATGCCGCGCAGCAGCGCGTGCACTTGCGCCTCAGCCATCCGCACGGCGCTGGAACGGGTCAGCCGCGGGTCGCTGCGCCAGCGCCAGCCGCCGTCGGTTTCGAGCAAGCCGCGTTCGACGATCGGTCGTGCCTGTTCGGTGGGCAGGCCACTGGCGATGCTGCGTGCGCTGATCGCCTGGGCGACGTCGCGGAACACCCGCAGCGGCTTGCCGTTGCTCTCGCGTGGCGCCAGCGCGTCATGGAAGCGCTGCAGCGTGTGCGAACCGTCGTCGCCGAGCGGGCCGAGGCCTTCGATCAGCAGCAGGCGCTCGATCCGCTCGGGCCGCGCCGCAGCGACCAGGCTGGCGATGCCGGCACCCAGCGAGTGGCCGAGCAACGCGTAGCGATCCAGCTGCAGCGCGTCGACGGCTGACAGCACCGCCTGCACGTGGTCGACGTAGTGGTAGCTGGCGCCGGCGGGGAGATGGCCGGAATGGCCATGGCCCGGCAGGTCCAGCGCGATCACCCGCCAGTGCGCGGCCAATCGCGGCGCCAGGCGCGCGAAGCTTCCGGCGTTGTCGAGCCAGCCGTGCAGGGCCAGCAGCGGTGGCAACGTGGCCTCGCCCCAGACTTGCGCTGCCAGCGTCGACGCGGGCAGCGCGATGCGCCGCTCGACCGGTTCGGTCATGCGCCGCCTTCCGGCCAGCCACCGAGGTGTCGGTGTATCAGCGCGGCGAGGCCGGCCACCTGTTCGGCGCTGTCGTTCAGTGCGGGGATGTAGCGCAGCGTCTCGCCGCCGGCTTCGGTGAAGAAGTCGCGGTTCTGCATCGCGATCTCCTCCAGCGTCTCCAGGCAGTCCACCGCGAAGCCGGGGCAGGCCACGTCGAGCCTGCGCACGCCGGCGGCAGCGAGCCGGCGCACGGTGGCGTCGGTGTACGGCTGCAGCCAGCGCTCGCGCCCCACTCGCGACTGGAAACTGACGACCATGTCCGCTTCGCCCAGCTGCAACCGTTCGCGCAGCAGTTGCGCGGTGCGCCGGCATTGTTCCGCGTAGGGATCGCCGAGCCGCACGTAGCGCTCGGGAATGCCGTGGAACGACAGCAGCAGTTTCTCGCCGCGGCCGTTGGCCGCCCACCAGCGTTCGATGCTGGTGGCCAGCGCTTCGATGTGGCCGTCGTCGTCGTGGTAATCGTTGACCAGGCGCAGCTCCGGCGGCCAGCGCAGCGTCTTGAGCGCGTCGGCGACGGCGTCGATGACGGAACCGGTGGAGGTCGCCGAGTATTGCGGGTACAGCGGCAGCACCAGCAGCCGGCGCACGCCCTCGCGCTGCAGCTGTTCGGCGGCGCGTATCACCGACGGCTCGCCATAGCGCATCGCCAGTGCCACCCGCAGCGTGCCGGGTTGCCGGCGATCGAACTCGGCCTGCAGCGCCGCGGCCAGCGCCTCGCTGAGGTAGCGCAAGGGTGAGCCGCGTTCGTCCCAGATCCGCGCATAGGCGTGCGCGGAACGTTTCGGCCGCACGCGCAGGATCACCCCGTGCAGGATCGGCCACCACCGCCAGCGCGGGTAATCGATCACCCGGCGGTCACCGAGGAACTCGGCCAGGTAGGGGCGCACGGCGGCGGCGGTCGGCGCGGTCGGCGTGCCCAGGTTGACCAGCAGCACGCCAGCCTGAACGGTGGCCGGTGCGGCCTCGTGGGAATGGCCGGCAACGCCGGTATAGTGATCGGGCAAGGGCATCGTGACAGTCGTGAAGCGGCGCGGTCGTACCGGCCACAAACCGCAGTCTGCCACAAGCACGCTGGCAGCCGACGCCCGACGAAATCATCTCAAGCCTATGGAGCTCCCATGTCCAAGACCATGCTGCCCCACGTGTTGCTGATCGGCCTTGCCCTGCTGCTGCCGCTGACCGCGGCGCACGCCGAGGACCCGCCGCTGGTGCGCGCGACCAATGCGGTGACGGTGCTCAACGAAATCATGCAGGCGCCCGACAAGGCGATTCCGCGCGACCTGCTGCGCGACGCCAGGGCGATCGCGGTGATTCCCGGCATGCTCAAGGTCGGTTTCGTCTTCGGCGGCCGCCGCGGCGAAGGCCTGGTCTCGGTCAAGGCCGCGGACGGCACCTGGTCCAACCCCAGCTTCATCACCATGACCGGCGGCAGCGTGGGTTTCCAGGCCGGCGTGTCGTCCACCGACGTGGTGCTGGTGTTCCGCACTCAGAAGGGCGTCGATTCGATCGTGAACGGCAAGTTCACCCTGGGCGCCGATGCCGCTGCCGCCGCCGGCCCGGTCGGACGCACCGCGCACGCCTCGACCGATGCGCAACTGAAGGCGGAGATCTACTCCTACTCGCGCAGCCGCGGCCTGTTCGCCGGTGTCGCACTGGATGGCGCGGCGCTGCGCATCGACTATGATGCGAATGCCGCCGTGTATGGCACGGGCATCACGCCGCGCCGCATTTTCGAAGGCGGCGTCAGCAACGTTCCTGCGCCGGTCGTGAAGTTCCGCGACCAGCTCGAGGAGTACACTTCGCAATGATGCGGAAGGCCGGCGCGCGCGTCGCGATGGTTTCCGGCCGTCCGTTTTCGAGGTAACACATGAGCATCTGGCATCTCGTAATCCTGCTGGTCGTGGTGGTGGTGATCTTCGGCACCGGCAAGCTGCGCAACATCGGCTCCGACCTCGGCAATGCCATGCGCGATTTCAAGAAGGGACTGAACGGCGACGAGGAAGAAGCCCGGCGCAAGGAAGATGCCGAGCGGCTGCGCGCCGATCCGCCGGCCGGCTCCGCCGACCGGGCGACGCAAGGCCAGCGCGACTCCAGCGACCCGAAGTAAGCCGCGGGCGGCGGGCGGGTTGCGGCGATGATCGAGATCAGCTTCGGCAAGCTGGTACTGCTCGCGCTCATCGCGCTGATCGTGCTCGGCCCGGAAAAACTGCCGGGCGCCGCGCGCACCGCCGGCGCCCTGCTGCGCCGCATGCGCAGCGGCTGGGACAACGTGCGCGCCGAGGTGGAGCGCGAGCTGCAGGTCGAGGAGATCAGGCGCGCCGCACGCGAGGCGGCGGCACAGGCAGAAGCCGCGCAGCAGGAAGTCCGCGACGGCGTGGATCGGATGCGCGAGCCGCTGGCGCGAGCCGTCGATGAAGTCACTGCGGCCGGCGAGTCACTGACCGCGCCGACTCCGGCCGCAGTTTCCGCGGAGGAACCCGCCGAGCCCAACCCGCAGACCGAGTTGCCGCTGGGTGAACCGGCCGCGAACCAGACCGCGGCACCGACCCGCCGGATGGCCCATGGCGACAGCTGAACCGCGCGCGCCGGAGCCGGAGCAGGACGACCTGCAGCAGGGACTTTTCTCGCACCTGCTGGAGTTGCGTTCGCGCCTGCTCAAGGCCAGCGCCACCGTCTTGCTGGTGCTGCTGGCGTTGGTGCCGTTCGCCAACCGGCTGTACACCGAGCTGGCCGCGCCGCTGGTGACGCGCCTGCCCGCGGGCGCACACCTGATCGCCACCGAGGTCGCCAGCCCGTTCGTCACCCCGCTGAAACTGGCGTTCTACGCGGCGTTGTTCATCAGCATGCCGATGATCCTGTACCAGCTTTGGGCGTTCGTCAGCCCCGGCCTGTACAAGAACGAGAAGCGCCTGGCCCGGCCGTTGCTGGCCGCGGCGCTGGTGCTGTTCTACCTTGGCTGCGCGTTCGCATACTTCTTGGTGCTACCAGCGGCGTTCCGCTTCCTCACTGCGATCACCCCGCAGGGCGTGGAGATGATGACCGACATCACCCACTACCTCGACTTCGTGACGCTGATGTTCTTCGCGTTCGGGCTGTGCTTTGAGGTGCCGGTGGCGGTGGTGGTGCTCGCCGCGGTGGGCATCGTGGACGTGGACAAGCTGCGCGCCAGTCGCCGCTACGCCATCGTGGGCGCGTTCGCCGTCGCCGCCTTCATTACCCCGCCGGACATCACCTCGATGATCATGCTGGCGGTGCCGATGTGCCTGCTCTACGAGCTGGGCGTGGTGGCGGTGCGCTGGCTGGTGAAGCCGGGCGCCTCGAAACCCGACACGGCCCGCTAGCGCGTCAGTACAAATCGATCGGGTCGACGTCCAGCGACCAGCGCACCTTGCGTGCGGTCGGCAGTGCGCCCAGCGCCAGTTGCCACGGCCGCAACACGTTGCGCAAGCCCGCGCGGCTGGCCGATTCGATCAGCAACTGGCCGCGCTGGCGCCCGGCGCGCAGCGCCATCGGCGCCGGCATCGGGCCCGCGATCTGCAGCGCCGCGCCGGCGGGCAGCGCGGCATGGGCGGCGGCAAGGAACGCATCGACCGCCTCGCGCGCGGTCGCCTCGGCACGCAGCAGCACCTGGTGGCTGAAGGGTGGCAGCCCGGTCAGCCGGCGCTCGGCCAGCAGCTCGCGCGCCGTGGCCGCGTAGCCGTGGGCGAGCAGGTTGCGCAGCAGCGGGTGGTCGGGCTGGTGCGTCTGCAGCAGCACCTGCCCGGGCTTGCGCGCGCGGCCGGCGCGGCCGGCGACCTGCACCACCAGTTGCGCCAGCCGTTCCTCGGCGCGGAAATCCACGCTGTGCAGGCCCTCGTCCACGCCGACGATCGCGACCAGGGTGAGGTTGGGCAGGTCGTGGCCCTTGGCCAGCATCTGGGTGCCGACCAGGATCGCCGGCTGGGCGTCGTCCAGCGTCGCCAGCATCGTCTCGAGGGCATCCTTGCGCCGGGTGGTTTCGCGATCCACGCGCAGCACCGGCACTCCGGGGAAGTGCGCCAGCAGCGCTTCTTCCAGTCGTTCGGTGCCGTGGCCCTGGGCGGTCAGTTCAACGGCGCCGCAGGCCGGGCACGCCGTGGGCATGCGCTGGCGGCGGTCGCAGTGATGGCAGATCAGCTGGCGCCGCCCCGCGTGCAGGGTCAGCGGGCGCTGGCAGCTCGGGCATTCGGCGTGCCAGCCGCAAGCGTGGCACAGCAGCACCGGCGCATAGCCGCGGCGGTTGCGGAATACCAGCGCCTGCTCGCCGCGCGCGATCGTCTCGGCCACCGCACTCAGCAGCGCCGGCGACAAGCCGTGCTGCAGCCGCTGGGCGCGGATGTCGATGATCTGCACCTGCGGCGCCCGCACCGCGCCGGGGCGCGCGCGCAGGTGCAGCTGGCGGTAGCGGCCGGCCTCGGCGTTGGCCAACGACTCCAGTGACGGCGTGCCCGAGCCCAGCAGCACCGGGACGCCCAGCGCGCGGGCGCGCACCACGGCCAGGTCGCGGGCGTGGTAGCGAAAGCCTTCCTGCTGTTTGTAGGAGGCGTCGTGCTCCTCGTCGACGATGATCAGGCCGGCCTGCGGCAGCGGCGTGAAGATTGCCGAACGCGTGCCCAGGATCACCCGCGCGGTGCCGGCACGGGCACGCAGCCAGGCGCGCGCGCGGTCGCCTTCGGCGAGATTGGAGTGCAGCACCTCCACCGCCACGCCCAGCCGCTCGCGCAGGCGGCGCACGGTCTGCGGCGCCAGGCCGATCTCCGGCACCAGCAGCAGCGCCTGGCGGCCTTGCGCCAGCACCTGCTCGATCAGCGCCAGGTAGACCTCGGTCTTGCCGCTGCCGGTGACGCCATCGAGCAGGAACGGCTGGTACTGGCCGAGGCTGGCCCCGACGGCGGCCACCGCTTGCTGCTGCTCGTCGCTGAGGACGGGAGCCGTCGATGGGGGGGCACGCGGTTCGGTCGGCGGTCGGTCGCGGCGCTCGACCAGGTTGGCAGCGGCGAGGCGCCGGGCGGCCTCGCGCCAGCCGCTCTGGCGCTCGTTGAGCTCCTGCGCGCCGAGCGCGCCGTCAGCCAGCAGAGCCAGCAGGGCGCGGCTGCCGCCACGGCGACTGCCGGCCGCGAGCGCTTCGCGGCCGGTCGCGGTGAGCGCCCAGTATTCCTCGCCGATTGCCGGCAGCGGCCGGGCTTCGCGCAGCGCCAGCGGCAGCGCATTGGTGCAGACCTCGCCCGGCGCGCCCAGCCAGTAGTCGGTGGCCCAGGCCAGCGTCTGCAGCAGTTCGGCGTCGAGCAGGGGGTCGTCGTCCAGCGCCCGCAGCACCGGTTTGAGCCGGGGGCCGTCCAGCGTCGATTCGACACCGCTCTCCACCACCACGCCGACCAGCTTGTCGCGGCCGAACGGCACCAGCACCCGGCTGCCCGGGCGCGGTACATCCCCGGCGGGCGGCAGGTAGTCGAACAGGGTGGGCAGCGGCAGCGGCAGGGCGACGCGAAGAACGGTCGGCATGGGGACCTCGATGGCGTCCGCCAGTGTAACCGAGGGTGCTTTTCGGCCCGCCCCGCCGGCACCCGCAGCGACCCGTCGAGTTGCGTGCACTTGCTGGCCGAAGGTCGAGAAGTTCCGGGTAAGTCGCTATGGCTACGGTGTTTTCATGCTTATCCACAATCGCTGTGGATAACTCTGTGGATGCGGCGGGGAGCGCAGCCCGCGAAGCCCGTCGTGGCGCCTTCCGTGACGGCTTGGCGAGCTTTTCGTCATGAATAAAACCGGATTTTATTCAACGACTTGCAAAACGGGTTCGGTCACCGTTCACAGAATCGACAAATGCCCGTCACATCCTTGCCGGGCGTTGCGGTGCTGTGCAAAACCTCCCCGGGCGCTCATTCCGCCAAGCCCATCGCGGCGGCGCCGAGGATGGCGAACGCCAACAGCCAGCAGTAGCACCAGCCGACCACCAGATACTTCAGCACCGTCATCGGCCAGCCCTGCCGGTAGACGCGCTTCTGCATCACCAGCAGGTAGATCGGCGCCCAGATCCAGAGTGCGTTGATCAGCCAGCCCAGCGGCGTGGAAAGCCAGGGCGCGTGTGGCTCCAGCGCCACCGCCAGCAACTGGAACAGCACCCCCAGCAGCAGGCACAGGAACAGGAAGGCGTGGCTGTGCAGGGCCACGATGAGATGCTCGACGTACAGGCGGCGGCGGAACAGGTACATCACCTTCAGCAGCAGGGCGAACGCCGGCAGCATGAAGAACATCGTCCCCGGCAGGGCGGCGAGCACCTGGCCCAGCAGGCGTGCCTTGACCGCCGAATGATCGCCCGGACCGCGCATGGCGGCGAGGTTGTCGTGCATGCGCTGCAACGACCGGTTCATCCGCGTGTTGAGGAAATCGGGCAGCCAGCTCACGTGGACCGGGTATTTCTGCGCGTCCCAGGCCATGTCCAGTGGATTGTGCCGGGCCGCTTCGGAGGGCGCGCGCGGGGCCGGCAGCGCGGGCAGGTCGGCAACCGTCTGCGGCACCACCGCGGTGGTGTCGCCCAGCTCGATGCGCCGCTGCATCGCCTCGCGGGTCAGTTGCAGGCGCGCCTTGTCCAGTTGCTGCGCGGCCAGCGAACCGACCACCGGGATCTGCTCGGTCGGCGCGAACTGCTTGAGCTGCTTCTTCAGCAGGCGATCCACCTCGGCCGGGGTTTTCGCATCCTGGAAGCTCGCGCCGGCCACGGTCACCTTCATCGGCGTGTCCGCGGCGCCGCCGGTGTCCAGCGCCATCGGCAGCAGGAAGAATGCGGCCAGGCACAACAGGAACATGGTGCGGAACGGCGCCAGGTAGCGCACGCGGCGGCCGGCGAAGTACTCCAGGGTGAGGAAGCCCGGCCGCAGCAGGAGCGGCGGCAAGGTGTGCACCACGCGGCCGTCCCAGTTGGCCACCAGGTCGAGTGTGTCCTCCAGCATGCCGTGCACCGGCCGCAGCACGCTGCGTACCGATTGTCCGCAGGCGTGGCAGAACTCGCCCTGCAGCACGGCGCCGCAATTGGCACAGTGGCTTTCGGTGGGCAAGGTGAGGGCTTGCGGCATCGGGGTCCCCGGGCAACGGCGCCGCCGATCTTCGCACAGGCGGGCCGCGTCGTACCCATGACCGATGGCTCGGGTAAAATGCGCGGCCCTGGAGTCAGATCGTGTCATGAATCCGTTTCGTCCCGAGCGTGCGCGCCTGCGGCATGAGGTGCGCGCCACCGTGCGCCTGGCGCTGCCGTTGATCGCCGCGCAGCTGGCGGCGGTCGGCAGCAACGTGATCGACGCGGTGCTGGCCGGCCACGTCAGCGCGCACGTGCTGGGCGCGGTGGCGGTGGGCGCCAGCATCTGGTCGCTGGCGATCGTCTGCGGCATCGGCATGATGATGGCGGTGCCGCCGTCGGTGGCGCAGCTGGACGGTGCCGGTCGGCGCCATGAGGTCGGCGCGGTGTTCCACCAGGCGCTGTGGCTGGCGCTGGGCATGGGCGCGCTGCTGTGGTTCGCGGTGCGCCATGCGGAGCCGCTGATCGAGCTGATCGGGGTGACGGCGAGCCTGCGCCACGACGTGCAGCGCTTCCTGCTGGCGATCAGCTGGGGCGCGCCGGCGCTGACTTGCTATTTCGCCTTGCGCGGCCTGTCCGAAGGCCTGTCGATGACGCGGCCGTCGATGTACTTCAGCCTCGGCGGGCTGGTGCTGCTGGTGCCGCTGGGCTATGTATTGATGTTCGGCAAGCTGGGCATCCCGCCGCAGGGCGCGCACGGCTGCGGCGTGGCCACCGCGATCGTGTTGTGGCTGGAGTTGCTGGCGTTCGGCATCTACGTGATCTTCCGGCGCAACTACCGCGGGCTGGGCCTGTTCGAGCGCTTCGAGTGGCCGGACCTGCACCGGATCGGCCAACTGGTGCATATCGGGGCACCGATGGCGGTGACGCTGCTGGCTGAGGCCGGATTGTTCGTGGCCACCGCGCTGATCATCGCCACCCTGGGCGAGGACGTGATCGCCAGCCACCAGGTGGCCATCAACATTGCCTCGCTGTTCTTCATGATCCCGCTGGGCCTGGCGATGGCAATCACCGTGCGGGTGGGCAACGCGGTGGGTCGCGGCGACGAGCAGGGGGTGCGCTACGCCGGCTTCTGCGGCATCGGCCTGACGCTCGGGACGCAACTGCTGTCGGCGGCGCTGATGCTGAGCCTGCCGCACTTCATCGCGTCGCTGTATACGCACGACAACCGGGTGATCGCGCTGGCCGCGCAGCTGATCATGCTGGCCGGACTGTTCCAGTTCTCCGATGGCGTCCAGGTCGCCGCCAACGGCGCGCTGCGCGGGTTGAAGGACACCCGCGTGCCGATGGCGATCACCTTGTTCTCGTACTGGGTGGTAGGCATGCCGGTGGGCTGGTGGCTGGCCTTCCACCACGGCATGGGCGCGCGCGGCATGTGGGTCGGCCTGATCGCGGGCCTGTCGGTGGCGGCGGTGATGCTGTTCGTGCGGTTCTGGCGCAGCGCGTGGAAGCAGCGCTGGCGGGCGGCTGCCATGACCGCCGTGGCCCGACCGGTTACGCTTGACGCCTGATCCCCGGGACCCTTTCCATGACTCCACCCCTGCCGCCCCCGTCCCGCCGCCGCAGCGCGCTGCAGCAACTGGGGCACGGTCTCAACGTGGTGCGGCTGATCATCATCAACGTGGTGTTCTTCGCGTTCCTGGCGATCGTGCTCATTCTGGTGGTGGCCGTCACCGCCGCCGACGAGCATGGCGTACTGCCGGGCAGCGTGCTGGTGCTCAAGCCGCAGGGGCAACTGGTCGAGCAATACAGCGCCGCGCCGCTGCAGCGGGCGATGTCGCGGCTCTCCGGCGAAGACGTCAGTCAGGTGCAACTGCGCGATCTGGTCGGCGCGATCGACGCCGCGGCGAAGGATGCGCGGATCAGCCGCATCCTGCTCTTGCCAGGCGATCTGGACAGCAGCGGCTTCGCGGCGTTGCGCGAGGTGGGCGCGGCGCTGGACCGTTTCCGTGCCGCCGGCAAGCCGGTGATCGCCTGGGGCGTCAATCTCGACCAGGGCCAGTATTACCTCGCTGCCCACGCCGACCGGGTGCTGCTCGACCCGCAGGGCGGCGTGATGCTCACCGGGCTGGCCAACTACCGCCTGTTCTACAAGGATCTGCTCGACAAGCTCGGCGTCGACGTGCACCTGTTCCGCGTCGGCGAGTTCAAGAGCGCGGCCGAACCGTACATCCTCGACCACGCCTCGGCCGAGGCGAAGCAGGCCGACAGCTACTGGATGGACGGCTTGTGGGACGGCTACCTCGACGAGGTGGCCGGCCTGCGCAAGATCGACCCGGCCGCGCTGCGCGACGACGTCGACAACCTGCCGCAGCACATCGCCAGCACCCAGGGCGATCTGGCCAAACTGGCGCTGGACCAGCATCTGATCGACGGCACCGCCACCCGCGCCGAGCTGATCGCGATGCTGCGCGGGCAAGGCGTGCCGGCCGGGGAGAAGCAGCGGGGCTTCCGCCAGGTCGATCTGGCGCGCTACGTCGACCACCTGCCGCGCGAGGGCAAGCTGCTCGCGCCCGGCGTGACGGTCGTGGTGGCCGAAGGCGAGATCGTCGGCGGCAAGCGCGCGCCGGGCACGATCGGCGGCGAGTCCACCGCCGCGCTGATCCGCGCCGCGCGCGAGGACCACCGCACCAAGGCATTGGTGCTGCGCGTGAATTCGCCCGGCGGCGAGGTCTACGCCGCCGAGGAAATTCGCCGCGAAGTGGCGCAGACCCGCGCGGCCGGCATCCCGGTGGTGGTGTCGATGGGCAACGTGGCGGCCAGCGGCGGCTACTGGATCTCGATGAACGCCAATCGCATCCTGGCCGAGCCGAACACCATCACCGGCTCGATCGGCATCTTCGGCATGTATTACACGGTGCCCGGCACGCTGGCCAAGCTCGGCATCCACAGCGACGGCGTCGCAACCGGCCCGATGGCCGGAGCCTTCGACATCACCCGCCCGCTCGATCCGAAGGTCGGCACGGTGATCCAGGCCGTCATCGACAAGGGCTACCGCGATTTCGTCGGCAAGGTCGCCGCGGCTCGGGGCAAGACGTACCAGGCCATCGACGCGATCGCGCAGGGCCGCGTGTGGACCGGCCGTCAGGCACTCGAGCGCGGCCTCGTCGACCGGCTCGGCGGGCTGCGCGACGCCGTGATCGAGGCCGCGACGCTGGCCAAGCTCGGCAAGGATTATCCGGTGCGCTACGAGGAGGCCCCGCTGGGCGGTTTCGAGCGCTTCCTGGTCAACCTCAACCACGAGGCCGCCACGCGCGTGTTGCAATCGTGGGGCGTGCGCCTGCCGCGCTGGTTCGCGCAATTGCCCGAGCTGGCGCCGGAGCTTGAGCTGCTGCGCCACGCCAAGGCCGGCACGCCGAACATCTACGCCGACTGCCTGTGCAGTCCGCGCTGAGGCGCGGCGTTACTGCTGTTGCGCCTCGATCTGCTTGCGCTGCTCCTCGGCGTGCTTGTCGACCAGTTTCTGCACGTCCTTCGCCCGCTGCTCGTCCGCCTTCAGCGCATCGAAGGGCGTGCTGGCGGCAGCGGCGGGCTTGGCCTCCGGCTCGGGCGGCTTGTTCGAACAGGCGGCCAGGGCCAGCACGCAAAGCAGGATCGGCAGCGGCTTCATTGAGCGGTTCTCGGCGAGATGACGCTGCGAGTGTCCCGCCGCGCGACGCGGCAGGCAAGCTGTTGCCGGCAGCCGCGCGCGAGCACGGACACGTTGCTAAGCTGGCGTCATGAACAGCCTCCCGTACAACCGCGCGGACGCGTGGCAACTGCGCGGGCATACCGCCCTGGTGACCGGCGCGAGCAAGGGCATCGGCCTGGCCACGGCGCGCGAACTGGCCGGCCTCGGCGCCGACCTGCTGCTGGTGGCCCGCGACGAAGACTACCTGGAGCAGGTACGCGTCGAGCTGGCCGAGGACTTCCCCGCAGTGCAGGTGCTCGCCTGTGGCGCCGACCTGGCCGAGGCAGAGGAGCGCCTGGCGGTGTTCGACTGGATTGCCGACCTGGGCGTGCCGCTGTCGCTGCTGGTCAACAATGCCGGCGGCAACCAGAGCGCTGCCACCCTCGATTACAGCGACGAGGCCTGCCACGCGATCTTCGAGCAGAACCTGTTTTCCGCCTTCGCGATGTGCCGGCTGGCCCATCCGCACCTGGTCCAGCACGCCAATGCGGCGATCGTCAACGTCGGCTCGGTCTCGGCGGTCACCCATGTGCGCACCGGCTCGCCCTACGGCATGAGCAAGGCGGCGCTGCACCAGCTCACCCGCAACCTGGCGGCGGAGTGGGCGGTGGACGGCATCCGCGTCAACGCGGTCGCACCCTGGTACATCCGCACCCAGCGCTCGGAGCCCGCGCTGGCCGACCCGGATTACCTGGACGAGGTACTCGACCGCACGCCGCTGCGACGCATCGGCGAGCCCGAGGAGGTCGCCGCCGCGATCGCCTTCCTGTGCCTGCCGGCCGCCGGCTACGTCACCGGCCAGGTGCTGGCGGTGGATGGCGGGTTTCTCTCGTACGGGTTCTGAGCCGCGGAGCGCGGCGGCGGCCTCAGAACTCCGCTTCGTGCTCCTCGGCCACCAGGCCCAGGGTGACCGCGCCTTCGCCGACATTCACCATGCCGGTGATGCTCATCGGGGCTTCCATCAGTTCGACGCCGCTTTCTTCGCACGCCGCGCGCAGCTCGGCGTACCCGGGAAACTGGTCCAGCACGGCCAGGTCCCCGCCGTAGCTGACGCAGACCAACGGCACCAGCAGGCCGGCCCTGACCCGCTTGGCGGCGTAGCCGAACAGGGCTTCGGCGCCCTGCTCGAAGCCGCGCACCTTGCCCACCGGGCCGGTCTCGCCGCGGAAGCAGCGCAGGATCGGCTTGATGTCCAGTGCCGAACCCAGCATCGCGGTGAACAGGCTGACGCTGCGATCGTTCTTCTTCTTGGCACGCGCGCGAATGTAATAAAGGTCGCGCGGCAGCATGTAGCCGTAGGTGTGGTTGGCGAGATCCAGCAACCGCTCGCGGATCGCCGCGGGTGCGGCGCCGGCGGCGATCATGCGGGTGGCCGCGTACACCACCGGTGCGGCGCCGGCGAAGATGTTGCGGGTGTCGATCACGCGCATCATGAACGGTCCGGCAACCCCGGCCTGCTCGCGGACCTGGCGGTAGTTTTTCAGGATGGCGAAGCTCGCCTTGTTGACGTTGTCGTTGATCGGGCTGCGCGTGGCGGTGATGGTCAGGCAGAACACGCAGTCCTGTTCCAGCACCAGCTTGCCCAGGAACAACTGCTGCACGTCCTCCACCGGGCAGGGCTCGGTCTCTGCCGAATGGCTGCGGCTGCCCAGCCGGCGAGCGATGAATCGCTGCAATTCGCCGGGCTTGCGATCGTCCATGAACGTTTCGCCGTCGATCTTCACCGTGATCGGCATGACGGCGATGTTGTTCCGTTCCAGGAAGGACTGCGACAGGTCGCAGGCCGCGTCGATTGCCAAGCCCATTCGCATCATGTCGCCCCCGCCATGAGTGACCATCAGAACATAGCACGTAGCCTGCCACACCAAGGCCGTCAGCGGAGCACGTGCGACCTTTTTGCGGTACGGCTGGCCGGGCGGTGGCGCGTCCTGCCCCAGCTTTTCACGGCCGAAATGCCGAAGCGGCCGCGCCAGACGGTTCAACAAAGGCTGAATGACGACGCTTCGCCAAGTGTATGATGTCGGTTCACATAGCGTTATTTGCCTGTTAGTATCGGCGCGGATCGGGAGCTCATGGGTCCGAAATCCATCGGTCTGAGAACAGGTCGGGTTGTACTTCTGGGCTGAGCGGTGCAGGCCCATGACAAAAATCAATTCGGAGGGTGTCGTAATGAAACTTGGGGTCAAGAAACTTTCTTCGGCAGTTCGCCTGGCGCTTTCGCTGGGTGCTGTCATTGCGGTCGGTGCTTCCGGCACGGCCTTCGCCCAGGACACGGGCAACCAGGATGCGGCCAACCAGCCCAGCACCCAGAAGGCACAGACGCTGCAGACGGTGGTGGTCACCGGTTCCAACATTCGCCGTGTCGACCTGGAAACCTCCAACCCGGTGGTTGTCATGGACGCGCAGGAGATCAAGGCCACTGGCGCGCTGACCGTGGGCGACCTGGTGCAGGAACTGCCCTCCGTCACCGGCGGCGTGGTCAACCCGCAGGTCAACAACGCCGGCGGCACCGGCGGCTCCTCGATCGGCCTGCGCGGCCTGGGTTCGCAGCGCACCCTGATCCTTGTCGACGGCCGTCGCGTCGTCAACACCGACCCCAACACGATTCCGGTCGACATGATCGAGCGCGTTGAAGTGCTGACCGACGGCGCGTCCGCCATCTACGGCTCCGACGCAATCGCCGGCGTGGTCAACTTCGTGCTCAAGAAGGACTACCAGGGCGCGCAGTTCTCGGCGACCTACGGCGAGTCCGATCGCAACGACGGCAAGTCCACCGGCTACTCCTTCACGTTCGGTCAGACCGGCGACAAGGGCAGCATCATGGGTGGCATCGACTACAACAAGACCGATGGCGTGGAGGCTTCGAACCGCGACTTCTCGAAGAACTCGGTCTCGATCACCGGCAGCCCGAACAGCGCGATCTACTCGTACATCGGCGGTTCCAGCTTCCCGGCCTACGGCAACATCCAGTTGCCGGCCGCGCTGCAGGCCCAGTACGGCTGCAAGAACGTGGCGCTGAATCCGGGTGCCAGCGGTCAGAACGTCAACACCGACTACCACTGCTTCGGCAACAGCGACAAGTACAACTACGCCACGGTCAACCTGATCCAGACCCCGCAGGAGCGCACCAGCGGCTTCATCAAGGGCACCTACAACCTGACGGATCATGTCGAGGCCTACCTGACCGCGTACCACAACAAGACGACCTCCGGCTTCCAGCTGGCCCCGTCGCTGTTCGGCGTCATCTACGGCGGTTACATCTCCAAGGACAGCTACTACAACCCGTTCGGCGTGGACTTCAACCCGGATGGCAATGACTTCCGCCTGCGCCTGGTGTCCGCCGGCAACCGTTCGGCCAACTTCGGTCTGACCACCGACCAGGTGGCGACGGGCCTGAAGGGTGACTTCACCATCTTCGACCAGAACTGGACCTGGGATGCCGGCTACAACTACGGCCATCTTTCCACGAACACCATCACCCGCGGCCTGCCCAACGTGGACCTGATGAACAAGGACCTCGGTCCGTCGTTCATGGACACCGACGGTGTCGTGAAGTGCGGCACGCCGGGCAACATCATCGCCGGTTGCACCCCGTTCAACCCGTTCAACCAGTTCGATCCGAACTCGGTCGCCGTGCTGCAGAAGATCGCCTCGCCGGCCATCAACAACCAGATCGACATCCAGAAGACCTACTCGGCCAACCTCACCGGCGGTCTGTTCGACCTGCCGGCCGGCACGGTGCAGCTCGCCTTGGGTGCGGAGTACCGCAAGGAGTACACCCACAGCACGATCGATCCGGTGCTGCTGCTCGACCCGGAGACCGGCAACTGCACCCTGGGCAGCCAGTGCAGCTCGCCCCTCCAGGGTGGCTACAACGTGAAGGAAGGCTACGGCGAGCTGTTCATCCCGGTGCTCAGCAACCTGCCGGGCATCCAGGCGCTGAACGTCACCATCGGTGACCGCTACTCCAAGTACAGCACCTTCGGCAGCACCAACAACTTCAAGTTTGCGTTGGAATACCGGCCGATCCAGGACCTGCTGCTGCGTGGCACCGTGTCCGACGTCTTCCGTGCCCCGACCACGTCGGATGTGTTCGGTGCTCCGCTCAGCGACGCACCGAAGCTCAGCAACGATCCCTGCGACGGCATCACCACCGCCGGCAACCCGGCTTGCGTGGGCGTGCCGACCGACGGCACCTTCGTCGACCGCGACGTCGCCCTGGGCCAGCAGAGCAAGGGCATTGCCGCCGGCTCGCAGTACTTCAACTTCCCGCTCGGGCCGGAGCAGGGTCGCTCGTTCGACTTCGGCGCGGTCTACTCGCCGAGCTGGGCCCCGGGCCTGTCGATGAGCGCGGACTACTGGCGCCTGTACCTGACGGACACGATCACTTCGATCGGCGCCCAGACGGTGCTTGACCAGTGCTATGCCGGCAACACCAAGTTCTGCCCGCTGATCACGCGCAAGCCGCTCAGCTCCAACGACCCGGGCCAGATCATCCAGATCGGCGAGCCGACCGGTAACCTGGGCCGTACCGACGCCAGCGGCGTGGACTTCTCGGTGCGCTACAAGCTGCCGCAGTTCAGCTTCGGCAACTTCGTGGTGGGCGTGGACGGCACCTACCTGACCCGTTACGACCAGCAGACGGCGCCGGGTTCGGACGCCAACGTCACCTATCATGACGCCGGTTACTTCGGCTTCTACGGTTCGCCGGAATCGGCTTCCTGCCCGAGCGGTGGCGGCGTCTGCCTGTTCCCGCGCTGGCGCGGCAAGGGCTTCGTGAACTGGAACCTGGGCAACTGGGATGCGTCCTGGCGCATGCGTTACATCGGTGGGTTCCAGATGGGCCGCGCAGTCCCGGGCTACGCCGCTTCGCCGATCCCGAGCTACCCCAACTACGTGATGAAGTTCGGTTCGACGATCTACAGCGACGTGTCGATCGGCTACAACATCGAGCCGCTCAACACCCGCGTGTCGTTCGGCGTGAACAACGTCGCCGACAAGCAGCCGCCGTTCCTGTATGCGAACAACACGCTCAACGCCAACACCGACCCCAGCGACTTCGACCTGCAGGGTCGCTACTTCTGGGGCCGCGTGGAAGTGAAGTTCTGATCGTTCGCGTCGGCTTCGGCTGACAACGTTGCAACGAGCCGCGCAGGGTTCCTGCGCGGCTCTTTTTTTGGTGCCATCGTGACCAACCAAGACATCATCGCTGCTCTGCAAACCGGCCGTCCGGACGTCGCCGAAGCGTTGTGCCGCCAGGCGCTGGCGCAAGGCGGAGACGACCCTGACACCTTGTTCCTGCTGGCTCTCGCGCTGTCGCATCAGAACAGGCGGGCCGACGCCCTGCCGGTCTACGCCCGGCTGGTGGAGCTGTGCCCCGGGGACGCGGTCCACTGGGGCAACTACGCCACCGTGCTGCGCCAGGACGGACAGCTGGCCGAGGCGGCGCGTGCCGTCGACATGGCGCTGCGGCTGGCGCCGGACAATGCGGAGCAATGGATCAACCGCGGTCTGCTGCAGTTCCACGACCGGGACTTCCTGGCGGCGCGGGACTCCCTGCTCAAGGCCACGGTGCTGGCGCCGGACTCGGTCGCGGCACGCATCCATGCCGCGCGCGCCTGCGCGGTCTGCCGCGATTACCGGGCCGACCAGCTCACCGAGCACTGGCGCGAGTGGATGCCCCTGGACGACGAGCTGCAGGCCCAACTGGCGGATCTCAAACTGGTCATGGGCGATGCCAACGCGTCGCGGGTGCTGCTGGAAGACCTTTGCGCCCGCTCCACGCCCTCACTGGGCGCGCGGTTGCTGCTGGCGGCGGTCTACGAGCGGGTCAACCAGCTCGACCGCTCGCGCGCCGTGATGCAGGAGATCAGCGCTCAGGCCGGGAAGCTCGACGACGCCCAGCGACGCGACCTTGCCCATCTGTCCGCCGCACTGGAGGCGCGCAGCGGCAATCATGCCGGCGCGCGCGAGCTGCTGGAGCAGACCGGTCCGCGCCACGACTACGATTTCGCGCACTATTTCGCGCTCGCCGAGGCTTGCGACAAGCTCGGTGACGTCGAGGCCACCCTGGCTGCGCTGGCCGAGGCGCATGCCCTTCAGGTAGAGGAGCTGAAGCAGGCGGTGCCGGCGCGATTCGAACCCGGCGCACCGCTTCTGCCGGCTGCCGTCGCCCGCGTGACGCGGGAGGATTACCAGCGCTGGCCACACCTGTCCGCCCCGGAGTCGAAGGACTCGCCCGTATTCATCGTCGGCTTCCCGCGCTCCGGCACCACCCTGCTCGAGCAGATGCTGGATGCCCATCCGACCTTGCAGTCGATGGACGAGCGGCCGTTCTTCAACCTGCTCGCCGACCAACTCGCGGACCATGGCCTGCACATGCCCGCCGATATTGCCCGGCTCGACCAGCATGCCTGCGACGAACTGCGCAAGGGCTACGTCTCCATGGTGTGCTCGAAGATCGCCCGGCGCTGGGACAGTCGCCTGGTCGACAAGAACCCGTTGAACATGCTGTGGCTGCCGATGATCCACCGCCTGTTCCCGCAAGCACGGTTCATCCTGGCCCTGCGCCATCCCTGCGACGTGCTGATCAGCAACTACATGCAGAACTATCGTGCCAGCGTGCTGGCGGCGGCCGGTGCCTCACTTGAGCGCCTGGCACAGGCCTACGTCGAGGCGATGCAGTCGTGGCTTCACCACGTCGAGGTTTTCCAGCCTTCGGTGCTGGTCTCGCGCTACGAGGACCTGGTGGCCGATCCGGCGACGCAGACGCAACGCATCGGCGATTTCCTTGGCCTGGACGATGCCTCGCCGCTGCTCGATTTCGACAGGCACGCACGACAGAAGGGTTACATCGCCACACCCAGCTACACGCAGGTGATCCAGCCGGTCAACCGCAAGGGGCTGGGGCGCTGGTTGCGCTACGGCGAGGCGCTGGCGCCGGCCCAGGCGATCCTGCAGCCCATGCTCGACCACTGGGGCTACACGACGGAAGGCGGTCACTGAGCCGCATCCGCGGTCCGCGAAAAGAAGCACGCCCGTGGCTTTCGATCGCAGGTCCGGCGCGTGCACGCTCGTGCCCGCCCGAATCAGGCGCGCTGGCCTCGCGGCGGATGCCGTGCCGTTTCGGTGCAGGCTCAGTCCTCGGCGATCTGCATGAGCTCGGGCAGGAACGGCGCGTAACAGCGCCACCGATCGACCGAGCGCGTGTGGACCGGCTGGCGCGCCTGCCACAGGCTGGCGGTGCTGATCGCATGATCGTGGTCGGTGGATGCGGCCGGTGATCGCGGCAAGCCGAGCCATTGCGCCAGTCCGGCCAGGGACGTCGCCGGGTCCGCCGCCAGTTCCTCGTAGCGGATCGTTCGCACAGCGTGCGGGTAGCGTGCCTGCCAGCCGGCCATCAATTGACGCGCGCCGCGGATGTAGGCCGCGATGTCGGCGAAGTCGCAGGAGAAATCCAGGCTGCGGTCGTGGAATGACTGCATCCACAGCGACAGCGCGATGTCGCGCGCGCGACGCTGGCACTGGATGATCCTCGCGTTCGGGAACAAGGAAAGAATCAGGTCGACATGCAGGAAGTTGCGCGGCTGCTTGTCGATGAACCAGCGCGCCGCGGGCGCATCGTCCTGGCGCAGCTGTGCGGCGTATGTCGCTGCGGCGTCAGCCAGTCGTTGCCGATAATCCCCGCCCTCCGTGCCGTCGATCCGTTCGGCCAGCGCGGGCAGCCACGGCGATTCGCCGCGATGGCAGACCAGCGCATGCTCCGCCAGCTGTCGCGCCACCAGGGTGGTACCCGAACGCGGTACTCCGACGATGAACACGGGCGTCCAGCCCGGCTCGGGCTCAAGGGTGACCGCGGGCAGCCGACGCTTGCGCCGAACTTCGATGCTCCGCGCCCACCGCTTGCGCGACCAGTGCGCCTTGGCCGCGGCGCGGGCGTTGGCATCGCGCAGGAAGTGCGCCGCTTGGGCGTACTCGCCGATGTCGTCATGGGCCTTGCCCAGCGCAAACAGCAGCGACGTGCGGGCGTCGTCGTTCAACGGCGCGGCCAGGTAGCGGCGAAACAGGGCAAAGTCAGGATGACCGGCATCGGCATAGCGTTGCAGCCCCGCCAGCCCCTGCGGCACGTGCCAGTCGGGAGCCTGCGGGCTGTTTGCCGCCACGAAGGCATAGCGCTCGCGCGCCACGTCGAAGCGGCCCAGTTGCGCCTGCAGCATGCCGGCGTAGGCATGCAGCCGCGGATCGGCATTACCGGCCGCGATCTCCACCTCGGCAAGGTCCGCCGCATCGTGCTTGCGCCCGCAGTCGTCCAGCAACTCGATGGCCTGGATGCGCTGTTCGAGGTCGCCTCCGGACGCAGGGAACGCACCGCGCATCACGTCGGCGACCGCGCGCATGCGGCCCTGGCCCTTCAGCAGCCGCGCCAGCGTGAAACTGCTGGCCAACTGCGCCGAGGGTTCCGCCAGCAGCGCCCGCAGCAGCTCTTCGGCGGCGCGGGCGTCGCCACGCTGGAGCAGCAGGCCCGCCTGCGCCTGACGCAATGCAGTGGAGCGGGGATGGGCCTGCAGTGCATGCTGCAGCATGTTCCACGTGCAGTGGTCGCGTTCCAGCATCAGGCGCTGGATCAGCGCCAGCCACTCGGCGTCGGTGGCGTCAGTCCAGGCCTGGAGCAGCAGCTTGCCGTCGTCCGGCGTCGATGCGGCCCGCCGCAGATGTTCGGTCAAGGCCTGTTCGCGCCGGGCGGCGACTGAACCGGGCTTGTCGGTCGCGCTCATCCCGGCTCAGTGGACCGCGGACTTCCACGGCGCCAATCCGAGCGCCCGGCGCAGCGGATCGAGCAGCTCGGCGTAAGCCGCGGTGTGCGCGGTGTCGCGCCGCAGCGGCTGACGCACCTGGCTGGCGCTGGGCGAGCGCACCTCGCGGCTGCTTTCGTGGAAGCGTTCGCAAGCCTCCTCGTAGGGCAGGTCGCAGAAATCCAGCAGCGCGCGGATATGCTGCGGCGGATCGGCCTGCAGATCCTCGTGGCGGAACTCCAGCACGTGCTGCGGATGCAGCCGCTGCCAATGCGTGAGGCTGCGATCGAAATCGCCCCAGAAGCTGGCCAGATCGTCGAAGTCGCGGGTGTACTCGTTGTTCTCCAGGCGTTGCCGGTAGCACGAGAAGCAGGTCTCGAGCGGATCGCGCCGACAGCCGATGATGCGTGCCTGCGGCAGCATGGCGCGGATCGCGCCGGCATAGATCCAGTTGCTGGGGAGCTTGTCGGTGAACATCGGACGATGGCGCCGCCAGTGTGCGGTCCGCTCTAGGTAACGCTGGCCCAGTCGCTGCCAGTCGGCCGGCTGCATGGCTTTCACCCACTGCGGGAAAGGTTGTCCGCGCCGACGCGATTCCTCGGCCAGCACCTGCGGGAGGTCGGACAGCTCGCCGGCGCCCTCCACCCGGGAATGCGAGGCGAGGATCTGCTCGACCAGGGTGGAGCCGGAGCGCGGCAGGCCGACGATGAAGATCACCTCCCTTCCCAGCTCGCCGGGCGCGCCTTCGGGTGGCGGGTCGAACGCCTGGTTGAGCGCCGTCACGCTGGCGGAGAACGCGCCGCGATCCCAGTGCCGGCGGCGTCGCGCCAGGTTGTTGGCCTGCTCGATGGCCCGCAGGGCGGCTGCCGGGTGACCATGATCGTGCAGCGCGGCGGCCAGCGCGAAGCCGGTCGCGATCAGGTCGTCGTCGCTGTTGCGCCGGTCCTGCAGCGTCGCCTGCATGCTGGCGATGTCTTCCTCGCTGAACTGGCCGCTGCGCAGGTCGGCCAGGCCCCACCATGCCATGCCCGCGCCGGGGTTCTCGGCCAGCACGCGCCGATACTCGGCCGCGGCCTCGTCAGCACGACCCTGCATGCGCAGGATGTCGGCAAGCAGCGCACGTGCCTGCATGTGGCGCGGTTCCAGCTCTACGGCGCGTTGCAGCGCCGCGGTGGCCTCGTCGTTGCGCACCGAGCGCGTCAGCATCACGCCCAGGTTGTACCAGGCCATGCCCAGCGTCGGCTGCAGCTCGCAGCTGCGCCGCAGCGATTCGATTGCCGCGTCGTAATCGCCCGCCTGGCCTTGCAGGCTGCCCAGCGTGTTGTGGTAGACCGGGTCGTCGGGCCGCATGGCCATGGCGTCGCGCATGACGGCGATGGCGTCGCGGTGCTGACCGCGCATGCCGAGGATGCCGGCGTGCATGCGCAGGATTTCCGGATGGTGCGCCTCGTTGCGCTCGATGCCCGCCAATTGCCGCATCGCCTCCTCCACGCGTCCCGCGTCGAGCGACTCACCCGCCGCGACGACGCGGCGGGCGGTGGTCGGGGTAAGTCCATCCAGCCGCGTTGCCATGCTTTCTCCACGATCCGGTTTGGGTGAGCCGTGGCCGAAGGCGCGTCCGGCGCAGTCCGGCTGCCACCATCGAGCGGCAATGAACGCGTATTATGCCCGTTTGGCTCCCGCCCGTGCTGGCGCACGGCAGCACTCCAAGGCACTGTTCCATGGACATGACCCACCCGCTGACTCCCGAAGCCTGCCGCCGCGCCGCCCACGAGCGGTTGCAACGGCGTGACCCGGAAACGGCCGAGCAGTTCTTCCGTCACCTGCTGGAACTGCTGCCGCACGATGTCGAGGCGCTCAGTTTCCTGGCCAGCCGCCATTACGCGCGCGGCGAGCTGGTTCCGGCGAGGGATCTGTCATTGCACGCTGTCGCGCGGGAACCGGAGCGGGTCGACCTGTTGCAGCTGCTGGGGGCAGTGCAACTGGCCAATGGCGATTTCGGCGATGCCGCCGGCACGCTGCAGCGCAGCCTGCAACTGGCGCCGCAGGCATTTGTCGTGCGGCTGCAGCTGGGCGTGGCGCAGGAACAGCTCGGGCGCGCGCACGATGCGCTGGTGACCTGGTACACCGCCATTCGCACGGCGCAGAACCAGGGCCGCTGGACGAACGACCAGACCACCGCACCGGCCGTGCGCGAGCTGGTGAAGTACGCCATCAACTACGTGAACCGCGAACGTCGCCGCTTGTTCAGCGAGGTGCTGGAGCCGCTGCGCGATCGTTACGGCGCGTCGGAGCTGACCCGCGTCGAGCAAAGCCTTTCGATCTATCTTGGCGAGCAGCCGGCGAACATCCCCGACGCCCGCCAGCAGCCGAAATTCCTCTACTTCGCCGGCGTGCCGAGCCAGCCCTACTACGAGCGCTCGCGTTTCCCTTGGCTGGAAGCGCTCGAGCAGGCAACCGACGATATCCGGGGCGAACTGGAAGAGCAGCTGGGCGCAGCGCGCGATCTCGAACCCTTCCTGGGCACGTCCGCCGGGGCGGCGACCGGCGAGATGCTGAAGTCGTGGGGCAAGGACGAGGCGGCGTGGGACGCGTACTTCTTCTATCGCCACGGCAAGCGCTACGACGACCATTGCGCGGCCTGCCCGATCACCGCCGGCATCCTCGACCGGTTGCCGCTGGTCCGCATCCGCGACCACGCGCCGGAGACGCTGTTCTCGGTGCTGCGGCCTGGCACGCACATCCTGCCGCATCGCGGGGTCACCAACACCCGGCTGGTCACCCATCTGCCGCTGATCGTGCCGGACCATTGCGCCATCAACGTCGGTGGCCAGGAGCATGTCTGGCAGCCCGGCAAGTGCGTGACGTTCGACGACACCTTCCTCCACGAGGCGTGGAACCGCAGCGGCGAAACCCGCGTGGTGCTGATCCTGGACAGCTGGAACCCCGACCTGAGCGAGGCCGAGCGGGCCGCGGTGACCGACCTGGTCGAGGCGATCAGCGATTTCAACGACGCCACCGCCCCGCCCGCGCAAGCCTGATGGGGTCCGGCCGCCCGGGCCGGCGCAGAGCCGGCCGGGTGGGCGAAGGCGTGCTTACTTCGCGCCGGGGAAGGTCAGGCTGAGTCCCTCGCCCTGCACGGTGGAAACCCAGTCGATCACGATGCCGCGCGCGCGCTGGGCGCTGGCGGGGTCGAAATGCACTTCCAGTCCGTTGGACTGCGTCACCACGTCATGTTCGCCGGCCGGTGCCAGCTGGAAGCCGGCGCCGTGATCCGGGCCGATTTCCAGGTGCAGGACCATGCCTTGCGCATTGGCCGTGCCCTGGCGGATCGCCTCGGCGGCGGCATCGGTGATGGTGATTTCCGGCGGAGTGCGATCCGGTGCCGGCATGCCGAACACCGCATGCAGTTCGCCGCTGCGGTACATCTGGCTGATGATGTCGGCGCCGCCGATCAGCTCGCCGCCCACGTACAGCTGCGGGATCGTGGGCCACTCGCCGTAGAGCTTGATGCCCTCGCGGATCTCCGGGTCGTCCAGCACATTGACCGTGTGGTACTCCGGCAGCAGCTCGTTGAGCGTGTTGGTCGCGGCGGCGGAGAAACCGCACATCGGCTGGTGGCGGTCGCCTTTCATGAACAGCACCACGCGGTGCTCCTTGAGCAGGCCTTCGATGCGTTCGCGGGTGGTGTTGTCCAGTGACATGCAGGGCTCCGGGGGAAGGGGCAAATGATACGCCGTGGAGATGACGGCGGGCAGCGAAGCTTTCAAGGTTGCCGCGACAACGCCGCACGCGCGGCTGGCGCGATCGCGTCTGCCCACAGCGCATATTGCTCCGCCGACGGATGCAGGCCGTCCGCGGCGACAAGCTCGGGATGCCGGCGCGAGATCGGGGTGATGTCGACGAAGCGGACGCCGCGGCTTGCCGCCAGGCCGCGGGCACACGCGTTGAAATCGTCCAGTTCGCGGGCGGTCCGCGCCGCATCGCGGCCTTGTTCGCGGGCAAAGGGGGTGACGCCCCAGTCGGGAATGGAGACCACCAGCACCCGCGCGGCGCGCCCGCCGGCCAGTGCGATGGCGCGTTCGAGCAAGGCGGCGAACTGCACCGCGTATTCATCGAGGCTGCGGCCGCGATACTGGTTGTTGACGCCGATCTGCAGGGTGACCAGATCGTAGGGCGGCGCCAGCGCGGCCTGGTCCATGCCTCGTGCCAGCTCGTCGGTGGTCCAGCCGGTGACGGCCACGAGGCATGGCTCGTCGACAGTCATGCCGCCGCGGCGCAGCTGCTGCGCCAGCACCGCGGGCCAGCACGCGTTCGCGGCCACGGCTTCGCCGACGGTGTAGGAATCGCCGAGCGCGAGGTGACGCAGCGGTGAGCGGGATGCGGGCATCGACAAGCCTCAGGCCGCGACGACGGCGTTGTCCGCCTGTTCGCGCGCCATCCGCTGCAGCACCTGCTCGATCCGCACGAACACCTCGCGCAGCTGCGCGGGCGGCGGCAGCAGAGTCAGCCGGAAGTGGCGGCTGCGCGACACGTTGAAGCTGCTGCCGGGCACCACCAGCACCGACTCCTCTTCGAGCAGGCGCAGGGCGAAGGATTCGTCGTCGAACTGCGGGATGCGTTCGGCGCGCACCGCGGGGAACGCATACAACGCGCCGGCCGGCGCCACCAGGTCGAGGTGTTCGCTGGCGACGACTCCCTGCAGCACCGCCGCGCGCGCCTCGTGCAGGCGCCCGCCCGGCGCGGTCAGGGCGCCGATCGTCGGCGCGTCCTGCAAGGCGGGCGGCACCGCCCACTGCGCGGTCACGTTGGCGCACAGGCGCAATGCGGCCAGCAGTTGCAGCGCGTCGCGATACACCGACGTTCCCGCGGGCGCGCCGGACAGGCTCATCCAGCCGACCCGATAGCCGCAGGCGCGATGCACCTTGCTGAGCCCGCCGAAGCTCAGGCAGGGCAGTTCGCCGGCGACTTCCGCCAGTGGCTGGAAGTGCGCGCCGTCGTAGAGGATCTCGTCGTAGATTTCATCGGCGAGCAGCAACAGGCCGTGCCGCGCTGCGACTTCGGCCAGCCGCTGCAGCAGCTCGCGCGGATAGACCGCGCCGGTCGGGTTGTTGGGGTTGATGAGTACCAGCGCGCGGGTGCGCGGGGTGACCAGCGCCTCCACCTCGTCCGGGTCGGGCAGGTGGCCGCGGCTGGCCGGGCAGCGGTAGTACTGCGGCCGTCCGCCGTTGAGGATGGTGGCCGCGCTCCACAGCGGGTAGTCCGGGCTCGGCAGCAGCACCTCGTCGCCGGGCTGCAGCAGAGCCCGCAAAGCCAGGTCGATCAGTTCGCTGACCCCATTGCCGATGAAGATGCGCTCGGGCTGCACGTGCCGCGCTCCGCGGCTGCGTTGCTGCGCGGCGATCGCCTCGCGCGCCGCTTCCAGTCCCTGCTCGTGGCCGTAGGCGTCGCTCTCGTGCAGGTGGCTGGCGATCGCCTCGCGCAGGTGCGCCGGCGCCTCGAAGCCGTAGCGGCCGGGGTTGCCGATATTCAGCTTGATGATGTCGCGTCCGGCGGATTCCAGCTCGCGGGCACGGCGGGTCAGCGCACCGCGGATCTCGTAGCGCACGTCTGCCAGGTGCGCACTGGGGATGATCGGAGCCAACGCCTGGGTTCCTTTGCGGGTGGGAAACGGCGTGAACGCCGGCGACGTGGATGCTAGCAGCGTGATGCAGTGCAGCGCGAGCCGATCGGCGGGCGCGACGATGGCCATCGTCGGGCCGTGGCCGGGCAGGGCATAATCGCCCCACCATGCCAGGCAAGCCTCGCCATGAGTGATGTCGAAACGATCGAGCGGCTGCGGCATATCGGCTGGCGCGGCGACCGCCTGCCGGCCGGCGGCCTGCGCCTGGCGCGGGTGGTGGCGCAGCATCGCGCCGGTTATGAACTGCACGATGGCCACGCACTGTTCGGCGCGCAGCCGGACGGCCGCTTCCTCAAGCGCGGCATCGACCCCGCCGAGCGACCGGTGGTGGGCGATTTCGTGGAGGTGGCCGACGGCACGCCGCCGCACATCGTCAGCGTGGGAGCGCGCCGCAGCATGTTGTCGCGCGCCGCCGCGGGCGAGCGCTACGAGCGCCAGCTGATCGCCACCAATGTCGACTACGTGCTGGTGCTGACCGGGCTGGACGGCGACTTCAACCCCGCCCGCATCGAGCGCTACCTGTCGCTGACCGAAGGCTCCGGCGCGCAGCCGGTGGTGCTGCTGAGCAAGCTGGACAAGCACGAGGATGCGGCGGCGAAGGTCGCCGCGCTGCGCGCGCGCCTGCCGCAGGACACGCCGATCCATGCGCTCAACTGCAAGGACCCCGCCAGCGCGCAGGAGCTGGCGCGCTACCTGCAGCCGGGTGACAGCGCGGTGCTGGTGGGCTCCTCCGGCGCCGGCAAATCGACGTTGACGAATACCTTGTTCGGCACCGCGACCATGGCCACCGCCGCCGTGCGCAGCCACGACAGCCGCGGTCGCCACACCACCACCCACCGCGCGCTGCTGCAGTTGCCTTCGGGCGGTTGCCTGATCGACACCCCCGGCATGCGCGAGCTGAAACTGACCGGCGAGGAGCAGCTCGACCTGTTCGCCGACATCGAGGCGCTCGCCGAGCAGTGCCGCTTCGCCGATTGCGGCCACGGCAGCGAGCCCGGTTGCGCGGTGCAGGTGGCGCTGGACACCGGCGAGCTGAGCGCCGAGCGCTGGCGCAGTTATCTCAAGCTGCACGACGAGCGGGAGGAACAGGCTGCCACCCTCGAAGCGCGATTGCGCCGTCAGCGCGGCGGCCGCCCGCTGGAGCCGCCGCGCGGCCACCGCGTCAAGCGCGAGCGGGAGTAGTTCGATGGCGCGCGGGGGCAGCCCGGGAAGAATTCGCGCCGACGGTGCGCGGCGTGCCGGGGTCTCGCGATGAACGCGGCCATTGCACCGGAGCTGCAACGCTACGCGGCGCTGGACCAGCGCTTGCTGGCGGCGGTGCGCGGCATCCACATATTGCCCACGGTGGCGTGGCCCGCGTCGCTGGAAAACCGCATGATCGAGGCCTACGGCCAGGGCCGCTTCAGCCTGCCGGCGGTGTCCTACCAGGTGCCCGGGCTGGCGGCGGCGCGCACCGAACTGGCGGCGATCGAGACGGCGGCGGTGGAGGTCGGCGCGGGCGATCCGCTGGGCGAGTACCTGCGCCGCACCGCCGAGTCCTGGCAGGTCGCCGCGCAGATGCTCGAAGCGGTGGGTACGGCCGGCGTGACCGCGCCGTCGATCGCGCTGTACGGCAAGCCGGACGACCGCATCCCCGGCAGCCAGCGCAGCAACCTGGATGCCGCGCGCTATTTCGTCGAGCTGTCCGACGAACTGGGCGCCGACCTGCTCGCCGACGACGGCGGCGACATCGACGCGGAGGTGCTGCGCGCGGCGCTGGCCGAGACGCTGGATGTCTTCTTCGGCGACGGCACGATCCGCGTCGAGGTCGATCCCGAGCTCACCGCCAAGGCCGCCGCCGGCGCCACCCGCATCCGCCTGCGCGGCGGCGCCAGCTTCAGCCAGTACGACCACCACCAGTTGCTGGCGCACGAGGCCTTCGTGCATTCGCTGACCGCGCTGAACGGCCGGCGCCAGCCGTTGCTGGCGTCGCTGGGGCGCACCTCGCCGCGGGTCACCGCCACCCAGGAAGGGCTGGCGGTATTCGCCGAGCTGATGTCGGGGGCGATCGACATCGCCCGGCTGAAACGCATCAGCCTGCGCATCGTGGCGATCGACATGGCACTGGGCGGTGCCGATTTCGTCGAGGTCTATCGCTACTTCCATGCGCGCGGGCAGAGCGTGGCCGACAGCTTCCACTCGGCGCAGCGGGTGTTCCGTGGCGTGCCGCCGGGCGGCGGCGCGGTGTTCGCCAAGGACAATGTCTACCTGTCCGGCCTGCTCACCGTGCACACGTTCTTCCGCTGGGCCCTGCGCCAGCGCCGGCTGGATCTGCTGCGCTATCTGTTCGCCGGCAAGCTGGCGCTGCACGACGTGATCAGCCTGCAGCCGCATTTCGCCTCCGGCGCGATCGTGCCGCCGCGCTGGCTGCCGCCATGGATGCAGCACGTGCACGGGCTGGCCGGAAAGCTGGCGTTCTCGGTGTTCATCAACGGCATCCACATGGATCGGGTGCGCGAGGACGACCTGCTGCCGGGCGCGTGAGGGCGCCGGGCGTGGGCCAGCGACGCAGGCCCAGGTGCTAACATTCTCGCCAGCCATCCGAGCTCGCGCGATGGCGCCCACTCACTGGAAAAAAGCCCCTCCCATGGCCCTCCCCGAAGAACTGCGCCTCGCCGCGCTGGAGTATCACCGTCATCCGCGGCCGGGCAAGATCAAGATCACCCCGACCACCGCCCTGCTGACCCAGCGCGACCTGTCGCTGGCGTATTCGCCGGGCGTGGCGGCGGCGTGCGACGCGATCGTCGAGGACCCCGCGACGGCGGCGGAGTACACCGTACGCTCCAACCTGGTGGCGGTGATCACCAACGGCACCGCGGTGCTTGGTCTGGGCGACATCGGGCCGCTGGCGGCCAAGCCGGTGATGGAAGGCAAGGGCATCCTGTTCCAGAAGTTCGCCGGCATCGACGTGTTCGACATCGAGATCGACGAGAACGACCCGGACAAGCTGGTCGAGATCATCGCCAGCCTGGAGCCCACCTTCGGCGGCATCAACCTGGAGGACATCAAGGCGCCGGAGTGCTTCATCGTCGAGCGCAAGCTGCGCGAGCGGATGAAGATCCCGGTGTTCCACGATGACCAGCACGGCACCGCGATCATCGTCGGCGCCGCCCTGGTCAATGCGCTGGAGGTGGTCGGCAAGAACATCGCGGACATCAAGCTCGCCACCACCGGCGCCGGTGCAGCCGGCATTGCCTGCCTCGACATGCTGGTGGCGCTGGGGGTGCGGCCGGAGAACATCCTCGCGTTCGACCGCGAGGGCGTGATCCACACCGGCCGCAGCAACCTCGACCCGGACAAGGCGCGCTACGCGCGCGACACGCCCAAGCGCAGCCTGGCCGAGATCGTGGCGGGGGCGGACGTGTTCCTGGGCCTGTCCGCCGGCGGCATCCTCAAGCCGGAGATGGTCGCCACGATGGCCGAGCGCCCGGTGATCCTGGCGCTGGCCAACCCGAACCCCGAGATCACCCCGGAAGACGCCAAGGCGGTGCGGCCGGACTGCATCATCGCCACCGGCCGTTCGGATTATCCGAACCAGGTCAACAACGCGCTGTGCTTCCCCTACATCTTCCGCGGTGCGCTGGACGTGGGCGCCACCGTGATCAACGAGGCGATGAAGACCGCCTGCGTGCGCGCGATCGCCGCGCTGGCACGCATGGAGGCCTCCGACCTGGGCAGTGCCTACGGCGGCGAGATCCCCTGTTTCGGCCCGGAATACCTGATCCCGCGTCCGTTCGACCGGCGCCTGCTGGTGATGCTGGCGCCCGCGGTGGCGCAGGCGGCGATGGATTCGGGCGTGGCCACCCGGCCGATCGTGGACATGGACGCCTACAAGGAGAAGCTCGGCCAGTTCATCTACCGCACCGGATTGCTGATGAAGCCGGTGTACGAGCGCGCCCGCGCCGATCCCAAGCGGGTGGTATACGCCGAGGGCGAGGAGGAGATCGTGCTGCGCGCGGTGCAGACGGTGATCGACGAGCGCATCGCGCGGCCGATCCTGATCGGCCGCCCGGACGTGATCGACACGCGCATCCAGCGGCTGGGCCTGCGCATGCGCGCCGGCGTGGATTTCGAGCTGACCAACATCCACGACGACCCGCGCTTCAACGACTACTGGCAGCAGTACCACGCCATGACCGAACGGCGCGGGGTCAGCCCGGCGGCGGCGAAGAACCTGCTGCGCTCGCGGCCGACCCTGATCGCCGCGATGATGGTCGAACGCGGCGAGGCGGACGCCATGATCTGCGGCATCGTGGGTCGCTACCACAAGAAACTCGGCTACCTGCGCAGCGTGTTCGGGCTCGACCCGGGCGTGTCGTGCACCTCGGCGATGAGCGGCGTGATCAACGACAAGGGCGCGTGGTTCTTCCTCGACACCCACGTGCAGGTCGATCCCACCGCCGAGCAGATCGCCGAGGCGACGCTGCAGGCCTGCTACCGGCTGAAGAACTTCGGCATCGAGCCCAAGGTGGCACTGCTCTCGCACTCCAACTACGGCAGCCACGACAACCCCAGCGCGGCGAAGATGCGCAAGGCCTGGCAGATCCTCAAGGCGCGCGCGCCCAAGCTGGACATGGACGGCGAGATGCAGGCCGACACCGCCTGGGACGAGGCGCTGCGCCAGCGCATGTTCCCGCACACCACGCTCAGCGGTCGCGCCAACCTGTTCGTGATGCCGAACCTGGACGCGGCCAACATCGCCTACAACATCGTGCGGGTGATGACCGACGGCGTCTCGATCGGGCCGATCCTGATGGGCGTCAACCGCTCCGCGCACATCCTCACCCCGGCCTCCACCGTGCGCCGCATCGTCAACATGACCGCGGTGGCCGCGGTCGATGCGCAGATCCGCGCCGCGCAGGGCAGCCGACGCGGTTGATCGAGACACACCAGCACCCGCAGGGACGCCGCGCATGGCACACGATTCGACGGGCGGCATGATGGAACGACTGCGCCAGCGGGCGAAACGCGTCGCGCCGTTGTACTGGCTCGTCGGTGCGGCGAGGTACGTGCAGTTCCGCCTGCGGCTGGCGCGGGCGAACCGGATCGATCCCGGCGTGCCGGCGTCGGGCCTGCCGCCGCCCATGCTGCGCTACCGGGTGCACCGGGCCTTCGATTCGGCCAGCTACCTGGCCAATGGCCGCAGCATCGCCCGCTGCCTGCTCGACACCCTCGCCACGCACGGCGTGGTGCTGGAGCGCCTGGTCGTGCTGGACTTTGCCTGTGGGCCCGGCCGGGTCATCGGCGAGCTGGCGGCGGTCGCCAGGTCCTGCGACATGCACGGCTCGGACATTGACGCGGAGGCCATCGACTGGGCGCGGGAGAACCTCTCGTCGGTAGCCCGGTTCGCGCTCAACACCCCGGCCACGCCGACGGCGTATGCCAGCGGGATGTTCGACGTCATCTACAGCGTGTCGCTGTTCACCCACCTCGATGCGCCGGCCCAGGACGAGTGGCTCGCCGAAATGGCGCGACTGCTGAAGCCCGGTGGCCTGCTGCTGGCCACCACCCACGGTCGCTTCACCACCGCCAGTTGCACCGCGGCGGAACTCGCCGCACTGGCGCGTGACGGCTTTGTCTACCGCACGGACCACACGGGCCGCTTCAAGGTCGACGGCCTGCCCGATTTCTACCAGACGACCTTCCACACGGTGGACTATGTGCGCCGGCACTGGGCGCGCCACTTGGACGTGGTCGAGCATGTCGAAGGCGGTCTGAACGGAAACCAGGACATCGTCGTGCTGCGCAAGTCCGCGCCATCGCAACCCCCCGTGCGGGCGCAGAAACCGGGTTGACGCGGCCCTCGCCCGCGGGCGTCGGCGCCATTGGCAGGCATTCGGGCAAACAACTAAACTCACATGTTGCCGCACCGCGACCCCGGCGGCGCGCACCTCATGCAGGCACACCCGACGGTGCCGTGGAGAATTTCATGGATCAGCTCGACGATATCCTGAACCAGGATCCCGACCCCACCGAAACCCGCGAGTGGATCGATTCGCTCGATGCGGTGATCCAGCACGACGGCACCGAACGCGCGCATTTCCTGCTGGAGAAGATGGTCGACACCACCCGTCGCTCCGGTGGCTACCTGCCGTTCAACCCCACCACCGAGTACATCAACACGATCCCGCCGGGCCTGGAGGCCAAGAGCCCGGGCGACGCGGCGATGGAGTGGCGCATCCGCTGCCTGATCCGTTGGAACGCGATGGCGATGGTGGTGCGCGCCAACCGCAAGCCCGGTTCGCTGGGCGGCCACATCGCCAGCTTCGCCTCCTCGGCCACCCTGTACGACGTGGGCTTCAACCATTTCTGGCGCGCCCCCAGCGCGGAGCACCCCGGCGATCTGATCGGCTACCAGGGCCACATCAGCCCCGGCATCTACGCGCGCTCCTTCCTCGAGGGCCGCATCAGCGAGGAACGGCTCGACCTGTTCCGCGCCGACGTGATCGGCGGCGAGCAGTCGCTTACCTCCTACCCGCATCCGTGGCTGATGCCGGACTACTGGCAGATGCCCACCGTGTCGATGGGGCTGGGCCCGATCCAGGCGATCTACCAGGCGCAGTTCTTCCGTTACCTGGAGAACCGCGGCCTGGTGCCCAAGACCGACCGCAAGGTGTGGTGCTTCCTCGGCGACGGCGAAGTGGACGAGCCGGAGTCGCTGGGCGCGATCTCGCTGGCCGGCCGCGAGGGCCTGGACAACCTGATCTTCGTGATCAACTGCAACCTGCAGCGGCTGGACGGGCCGGTGCGCGGCAACGGCAAGATCATCCAGGAGCTGGAGGGCGTGTTCCGCGGCGCCGGCTGGAACGCGATCAAGGTGATCTGGGGCAGCTACTGGGATGCGCTGCTGGCGCGCGACAAGGACGGCACGCTGCGCAAGCTGATGATGGAAACCGTGGACGGCGAATACCAGGCCTGCAAGGCCTTCGGCGGCGCCTACACGCGCGAGCATTTCTTCGGCAAGTACCCGCAGACCCGCGAGATGGTGGCCAACTTCAGCGATGACGACGTCTGGCGCCTGAATCGCGGCGGTCACGATCCGCACAAGGTCTACGCCGCCTACCACGCGGCGGTGAACACCAAGGGCATGCCCACGGTGATCCTGGCCAAGACGGTGAAGGGTTACGGCATGGGCATCGGCTCGGGCGAGGCGGAGAACCCCACCCATCAGCAGAAGAAGATGACCGGCGATGCCGTGCGCACGTTCCGCGATCGTTTCCAGATTCCGGTGCCCGACGACAAGCTGGACAGCGTGCCGTACTACCACCCCGGCCCGAACTCGCCGGAGGTGGAATACATGCTGGAACGCCGTCGCGCGCTGGGCGGCTTCCTGCCGCAGCGCCGCCGCCGCACCGACGTGCCGTGCAAGGCGCCGGAGTTGTCCGCGTTCGAGCAGATCACCAAGGGCAGCGGCGAGCGCGAGATCTCCAACACCATGGCGCTGGTGCGCGGCATGAACCTGTTGCTGCGCGACAAGCAGCTCGGCCCGCGCGTGGTGCCGATCGTGGCCGACGAGGCGCGCACCTTCGGCATGGAGGGCATGTTCCGGCAGATCGGCATCTACGCGCCGTTCGGCCAGAAGTATCGTCCGCAGGATGCCGACCAGCTGCTGTACTACCGCGAGGCGCAGGACGGCCAGGTGCTGCAGGAAGGCATCTCCGAGGCTGGCGGCGTGTCGGCGTGGATCGCGGCGGGCACCAGCTATTCGCTGTCCAACCAGCCGATGCTGCCGTTCTTCATCTACTACTCGTTCTTCGGCTTCCGGCGCATCGGCGACCTGATCTGGGCCGCTGGCGACCAGCGCGCGCGCGGCTTCCTGGTCGGCGCCACCGCCGGCGCCAGTTTCCCCGGCGAAGGCCTGCAGCATTCGGACTGTGCCTCGCACCTGATGGCAGGCACCTTCCCCAACTGCCGCGCCTACGACCCGACCTGGTCGTACGAGGTGGCGGTGTTGCTGCACCACGGCGTCAAGGAGATGTACGAAGAGCAGCAGGACGTCTTCTATTACATCACCACCACCAACGAGAACTATGTCCACCCGGACATGCCCGAGGGCTGCTACGACGGCATCGTCAAGGGCATGTATCTGTTCCGGGACTCGGGATTGGGAAATCGGGATTCAGGCAAGGGCAAGAGCAAGGGCAAGAACGGCGCGCCGTGCGTGCAGCTGATGGCGGCGGGCGGTTCGCTGATCGAGGCGATTGCGGCGGCCGAGCTGCTGGATGCCGACTTCGGCGTGAAGGCCGACATCTGGTCCTGCCCCAGCTTCAGCGAACTGTCGCGCGACGGCTTCGACTGCGAGCGCTGGAACCGCCTGCATCCGGAAGCGAAGCAGCGCGTGCCGCACGTCACCGCCAACCTGGCCGGGCGCGACGGCCCGGTGATCGCCGCCAGCGAATACGTGCGCGGCGTGGTCGACCAGGTGCGCGCTTTCGTGCCCGAGGGTCGCTCGTTCACCGCCCTGGGCGCCGACGGCTATGGTCGCTCCGATACCCGCGAGCACCTGCGCGAGTTCTTCGAGATCAGCCGCTACTGGATCGCCCACGCCGCGCTGGCCGCGCTGGCAAAGGAAGGCAAGGTCAACGCCAAGGACGTCAGCCGCGCGATCAAGGAGTACAAGCTCGATCCGGACAAGCCCAATCCGCTGACCGTGTGATCGCCCGCGATACGGGCCGGGGAAGCCGCCTTTCGGGGCGGCTTTTTCTTGCGCGCTATTTCGCCAGCGCCTGCTGGATCGCTTCCAGTGCGTGGCCGCGGGTCTCGATGCCGCGCCGGGCGAGCATCGCCGCGGCGACCGCCATCGGCAGCGCGATCAGCAGCGCCGACAGCGCGAAATGCTCGAACAACCCGGCCACGCCGACCACCGCGCCGAGGATGCCGCCGAACTTCGAGCCGCCGGCGATCAGCCCGGCACCGCTGCTGCGCAGGTGCGCGGGATAGATCTCCGCCGCGTACGGGATCAGCGTGGCGATCACCCCGCTGATGCTCAGCAGCAACAGCACCGTGGCGGTGGTGGTCAGCACCGGCGAGCGCAACTGCATGGCACCAATCATGCAAAACAGCAGCAGCGCCGCGGCGGTCAGCGCGATGAACAGCACCAGCGTGCGGATGCTGCTCCAGCGCTGGTAGCCCCACACCACCAGGCCGATGCCGGGCAGGGCGAGGATCGCCGAGCGCGCCAGCAGCGCCGCGCTGGCCTGGGCGTCGACGCCCAGTGTGACCAGGTTCGCCGGCAGCCACAGCAGGAAGCCGAAGTTGGCCAGGCCCCAGGCGACGGCGCAGGTCAGCAGGCCCCAGGTGATCGCCGCGTGGCGGCCACGCAGCAACTGGCGCATGCCGACGCGCGCCGCGATCGTCGGCGCGACGACCACGTCGGCACTCAAGGCGTCGGTCGATGCCGCCTGGCCCGAGAAGCGGCGCAGCACCGCGCGCGCCTGGTCCTCCAGGCCACTCAGCGCGAGAAAGCGCGGCGACTCGGGAATGTAGCGGTTGAGCAGCACGATCAGCGCACCGGTGGGCAGGTTCAGCAGCCACAGCGAGCGCCAGCTGTAGGTCGGCTCGAACAGCGTCGCCGCGCCGGAAGCGAGCAGGTAGCCGGCCGAGGTGCCGACGCCGCCGAGCGCCACCAACAGCCAGCCGCGATGGCGGGTGGGGATGGTCTCGGCCATCAGGGTGAAGGTGATCGGCAACATGCCGCCGGCGGCGGCGCCCATCATGAAGCACATCACCAGGTTGCCGCCGAACGCCGGCATCGCGCCGCAGATGGCCGTGCCCATGAACATCAGCGCCGACAGCAGGATCGCCGCGCGGCGGCCGAACAGATCGCCCAGCCGGCCCCACACCACCGAGCCGACCACGGTGCCGGTCAGCGCCGACAAGGCCAGGAAGCCCGCGGTGGAACCGCTGATGCCGTACTCGGCCGCCATGCCCGGCATCGCGAAGCCGATCGTGGCCGGCTTCATCACGTCCACCGCCAGCGCGACGGTGAGCACGCCGACCAGCTTCCAGTGCTCGCGGTTGAGCGGCACGTTGTCGGCGACGTGGAACGACACCGCGCCGCGATCCGGATGGGCGGTGCGGCGCATCTGCTCCATCCGCGGCATCAGCCCGTAGGCCGCCAGCAGCACGCCCAGCGGCACCAGCGCCATGCCGGCGAGCATCAGGCCGTCCATCGGCATGCCGGCGAGCCGGTAGTGCATCGGCGCGGCCATCGCCAGCATCGGCAGATGCGCCAGCACGCCGGCGATCACCGCGGCACAGCCAAGCCAGAATGCGACCGGGTGATGGAAAGTGAGATCGGTGCGAGCCATGCGACGACCGCCGGAAGGGCAAGTCGCAGCTTAGCAGCGACTCGGCGGCATGCCGCCACGACGCCGGCCATTACCGGTGCCGGGGCGGCTTGCGCGTGGTTCAGTGGTTCATTCGTCGTCGCTGCGGAATGCGCGACGCAACAGCAGGAACGCGCCGATGGTGCCGGCGATGATCGCGACCGTGGCCACCGGATGCCGCTGCACCTGGCGGCGTGCGCGGCGATAGCGGTAGTTCGCCTCGTCGGCGAGATCGCCGGCGACGCGCGTCAATTGCCGCCGGTAGTCGCTGCCGCGGTCGGAGAAGCGGTCGCGGATGCGCTGGCCGTGCCGGAACAGGCCACGCATCGCGCTGCCAGCGCCGTCGGCGTATTCGTGCGCACGGTCGCCGGCACGCTCGGCGGCGACCTCCGCGGCATCGCGAAGATGCTGCTCGATTTCCCGGTGATGCATGGCGGTCTCCTTCAGGTACAGCGGGAACGCCAATCTGCCTGTGGCGCCGTGACCACCGCGTAAAACCAGGTCGCCGTGACCATCGCGCCGTTCAGCCGCCGAGCCGATACTCGCCGCCGCGCTGCAGCGCGCGCTGGTAGGCGGGCCGCGCATGGATGCGCTGCAGGAAGGCGGACAGCCGCGGATGACGTGCATCCAGCCCGCCGCGCGCAGCGAAGGCTTCCAGCGGAAAACTCAGCTGGATGTCCGCCACGCTGAAGCGGTCGCCGACGAACCAGTCGCGCTGGCCCAGCTCGCCTTCCATGTAGTCGAGATGGAGTTTCAGTTGCGGATCGACGAAACCGCGCTGCGCCGTGCGCGCGATGCGCTTCGCCACCGGCCTGGCGTAGAACGGCATCGGCGCCGCCGCGACGCGCCGGAACACCAGCTTGAGCAGCAGCGGCGGCATCGCCGACCCTTCGGCGTAATGCAGCCAGTAGTTGCAGCGCAGCCGTTCGGGCGTGCCGTGCGCGGGAATCAGCGTGCCGGCGCCGTGGCGATCGGCCAGGTACTCGACGATCGCGCCGGATTCGGCCAGCGTGAGTTCGCCGTCCGTGATGACGGGCGACTTGCCCAGCGGGTGCACCGCGCGCAGCTCCGCCGGGGCCAGCATGGTCCCGGGATCGCGCAGGTAACGCTTGATCTCGTATGGCAGGCCGAGCTCTTCCAGCAGCCACAGGATGCGCTGCGAGCGCGAGTTGTCGAGATGATGGACGGTGATCACCCGTGCATCAGAACGTACCGCACCGCCAGCTGCAAGCTCGGGGTTCCGGCACCGCGATCCGCGACAGCCCCGACCCCCCGCGTTCGTCGGATGCCTCCACCGTCACCACGTACGTCGCGCCCTTGTTCAGTGCGTGCAGTTCCAGCCGCGTCGGCGGGCCCGCGAAGCGCTGATTCGTCTGGTGCTGGCGATCCGCGGAGATCTCCCGGCTCGCGATCAGTAGATCTCGCCCACGCAGCAGCGCAGGCTGCCGCCGGCCTTCTCGATCTCGCCCAGTTCCACTGCGCCGATGGTGAAGCCGTAACCGGCCAGCGCCGCGCGCTGTGCGCCGGTGAGCGAGGCGGCGGCGCGGGCGCTCATCCACACGCGCTCGTCGGAGAGCGTGATGGCGTTGCCGGCGAACGCCTGCTTCTGTGCCGGCGTCAGCCAGATCGCGCGATCGCCATACGCCGTGGCGATCGCCTGTGCCGCGGCCGGATCGCGGAAGCCATCGGCCGCGATGATCGCCGCGCGGCTGGCGAGCAGAGTCAGCAACACGTTGGTGTGGTATTCGGCGTCGGCCAGCTCGAAACAGTAGGTCAGGCGCAAGTCGAAAGCCTTGTGCATGGCTTGCGCGCCAGCCATGTCGCAGCGTTCGCTGAGGCCGCAGTAGCCGACGCCGCGGGCGCGGTCGATGACCAGCGAGCCGGTCAGTTCGGCGACCAGGCCCTCGCAGCCGGACAGGTCGATCTCGTCATAGCCCAGCACCTCGCCGAAGAAGGCGCGGATGTCGTGGCGTTCGGCCTCGCGCTGGCGCACCGGATGGCGCATGCGGCCGACGATCAGCCGCCCCGGCGCGGTGGCGAACACATTGTTGGGGAACACCGCGTCAGGCGTTGCCGGATCGCCGGGGAAGGTGATCACCGGCACATCCGCGCGCAGTGCCTGCGCCAGCGCTCCGTGCTGGGCCAGCGCCTTGAGCGGGTCGACCGCCAGGTTCATGTCCATGTAGCGGTTGTCGCGTGCCGATTCCGCCGCCAGGGCGAACTCTGCCGGGGCCACCAGATAGGCGGCGCGCGCCGTGGCGGCGGCGCCGTCCCGTGGCGCGAGTGTGGCGAAGGCGTGCAGGAATTCGCTGGGCGACGTGGTGATCAACGGGACGGCTCCATGGGTTCTCGCGGGCTGGCAGCATATCCGTTCCCGTCCCCGGGCGCGCTTCGTTGACGCGCCCTTGCCGCGGACGCGGATAGGGTCGGGCTTCCACTGGTCAGTGAGGGCTGTCGCATGGGCCAAAACGCACCCAGCGTCCTCGTCCGCGAGGACGACATCGATCGACTGGAGGCACTGGTGCACCAGCTGCCTGCCAATGGCCACGTGGTGCTGTTGCTGAGCGATGGCAGCAGTTGCGACGGCGTGGTCAGCATGCGGCCCAGCGTGCAGGTGTTTCGCGACCCGCAGGGCCGCGAAGGCATCAACGCCGAGGTGCAGCTGGAGCGCCCGGATGTTCCGACGTGGCACCAGCGGGTATGGCTGGATCGGATCAGGCGGGTGGAGCACGTCGATTCGATCATGGCCAGCGAGAGCTGAAAGCATCCCGCGCGGTTGCACCGCGACCGCGGATCGTTCCAAGCTAGCCGCTGCCCTTCGCCTGGTATGCCGTCGATGAATCGCGTCCTGCTCCGTTGTGCCCCGCTGGCTTTCTGCGCCGTGCTGCTCGCCGGCTGTTCGCAAGGCCCGGGCACGCCCGAGCTCACCGCGCAGCAGCAGAAAGCCGCAGCCGACGCCGCCACCGCGGCGCGCAACCTCGACACCTATCGCCAATTGCTGAAACTGCACAACGACGAGATGGTGGTGACGATGGGCAAGGACATCGTGCAACGCTTCCCGCACAGCGATGCGGCGAAGGAAGTGATGCAGACGTTGCCCGCGATCGAGAAGCGCTACAAGGAAAACAGCGAAAAGAACCGGCTGGCCTCGCTGTGGACCTACCAGGTCGCGCCGATGGCCGGCGGCACGCAATCGACCGCCAGCATCTACAGCCAGGGCGACGACGGCGAGCCGGTGCGGCTGGTGCTGCGCCGGCATACCAGCTGGGGCCAGAGTGCCTTCCTCTATGGCAGCAAGCCCGGCTTCGTGTGCCGCGGCAACTGCACCATCACCGGCCAGGCCGACGGCAAGCCGGTGCGGATCAAGGCATTCGCCCCCGACGGCGGCGAACCGGCGCTGATGATCCGCGACGACAAGGCCTTCATCGCGCTGCTGGAGAAGACCCGCAAGCTGCAGCTGGACGTCACCCAGGTGGAGGGCACCAGGGATCGTCACCTGGTCTACGAAGTCGGCGGTTTCGACCCTGCCAGGTGGCAGCCGGTGCGCAAGGCGGGCAAGCGCTGAGCGTCGCGCGGTACACGTCACCGCGGGTTGGCGCGTTGTCCGTGATGTCTTTCCGTGGAGGATTCGCCATGTCCACTGTTCGTTCCTGCCTCGTTTTCGCGCTGGTTGCCGTGCTGGCCGCCTGCTCCAGCGTGCCCCTGGCGCAGCGCGAACGGCAGCGCGAGGCGGCATACGCCAGCGCGGCCGGTGCGCCGGTGCGCAGTTTCCATTTCTTCACCCTGTGGTCGTGGGAGCCGCTCGGCGACCACCAGGTGGTGGTCTACACCCGGCCGAGTCAGGCCTGGCTGCTCGACCTCGACGGCCCCTGCCAGAACCTGCCGTTCACGCAGGCGATCGGCCTTACCTCCAGTTCCGGCACCGTGTTCAGCCGCTTCGACAAGGTGCTGACCGGCGGGCCGTACGCGCCCTGCGTGATCTCGCAGATCCGGCCGATCGACGTCAGGCAACTGCACATCGCGCAGGAGGCGCAGCGCCAGATCGACGCCAAACCGCGCGAGACGCCGGCGGCCGACCACTGAGAAAACCGCTGCCGTCAGCGCACGATCGTCACCGGCACGTGCGCGCGCGCCAGCACGTTGCCCGAAACCGAGCCCAGCAGCCAGCGCGCCAGTGCACCGCGTTCGGTGTGGCCGATCACGATGTGATCCACGCCGTGCTCGTCGACCTGGCTGAGCAGCACGTCGCCGGGGCTGCCGTGGGTCAGCTCGATGTCCACCAGCTGGGCCGAGTCCGGCACGATCGTGGCCAGTTCGGCCAGCAGTTCCTGCGCACGCTGGGTGCCGGAGTCGGCCATCATCAGCGCGCAGGCGTCGGCGCCGCCTTCGCTGACCTGCAGCACCCACACCACGCGCACGCGGCCGCCGGTGCAGCGGGCCAGCTCGACCGCGAACCGGAATGCCCGTTGCGACGCATCCGAGCCGTCGTAACCCACCAGGGAATACTTGATCATCTCGATCTCCTTGCGCTGCGAGGCCCACCCTACGGCGAGCGCACGCCGCGAGGCAACCGTCACGCCGCAGTGCGCCTGCAGATGAACGATGGTTCATGAGCCTGCACGCGATTGTCACGCCGCGATGCACACGATTCGCACGTCGTTGCCGCAGCGCAACGAGCGGGCGGCCGCCGTGGCCAGAGTTCGGTGCCGCCTTCCATCCCTGCATTACAAGGAGCAAAGTCCATGATCAAGTCCACCTTTGGAATGGCCGCCCTGGTGCTGGCCTGCGCCGGCGCGATGACCGTGCTGCCGGCCGGCAACGCCCATGCCGCCGACGCCAGCGTGAAATGCGACATGGTCTACAACCTGTCCGGCTGGTCGTTGCTGTACAAGCACGCCGAAGGCACCGGCAGCGTCACCTGTGACAACGGCCAGCACGCCAACGTCAAGATCACCGTGGTCGGCGGCGGTCTCACCGCGGGCAAGTACCGCATCAACAACGGCAAGGGCGAGATCAGCAACGTGCACGGCATCGCCGATGTCTTTGGCGACTACGCCCAGGCCGGCGCCGAGGCCGGCGTGGTGAAGAGCTCGCAGGCACAGGTGCTGACCAAGGGCACCGTCTCGCTGGCGCTGGCCGGTACCGGGGAGGGCGTCAACCTGGGCGTCTCGGTGGGCAAGTTCACCATCAGTCGTCCCTGATCGTTTCCGCCAGGAAAGCCGCGAGGGCGCCCGTCGGGCGCCTTCGTCTTTTCAGCGGCGCTACACTGCGCAGGTCGCCCCGTTTTTCGTCGTGGAGAAACCGCCATGCGCCGCCTCGCCCGCCTCGTCATCCTGTCGCTGTTGTGCGCATTCGCGGCTCCGGTGTTTGCCGCCGGCCCGCAGGTCGGCCAGGCCGCCCCGGCGTTTCGCCTGCAGGACCAGGCCGGCCATTGGCGCAGCCCGGCCGACTACCACGGCCACTGGCTGGTGCTGTACTTCTATCCCAAGGATTTCACCCCCGGCTGCACCACCGAGGTATGCACTTTCCGCGACGACATCGCCAAGCTGCGCCAGGCCGGTGCCGACGTGGTCGGCGTGAGCCTGGATGACGTCAAGTCCCACGCCGAGTTCGCCGAGAAATACCACGTGCCATTCCCGCTGCTGTCCGACGCCGAGCGCACGGTCGCCACCGCCTATGGCGTGCTTACCTCGCGCATGGGCATGCACTACGCCAGGCGCACCACCTTCCTGATCGATCCGCAGGGCCACATCGCCAAGGTCTACACCGACGTCGACCCGGAGAAGAACTCCGCCCAGGTGCTGGCCGATCTGGCCACGCTGAAGGCGGCATCCTGATGCCGGTGGCGATGCGCGCGGAGCCGCTGTCGCGCGGTCGCCGGTTCATGCTGTGGCGTGTGCTGGTGTGGCTGTTGCTGCTGCTGGCGGCGTTCGGTTGCGTGCAGTATCTCAGCCACGCGCAACTGCTGTGGAGCCAGCGCCACGCCTACGCCGCCGACAGCGCCGCCCTGCGCACGCTGCACCGGCTGCTGGCCTGGGATATCGCCTACCTGCTGGCCGCTTTCACGCTTATCGTGCTGTGCGCCGGCTGCATCCTGCGCCAGGCCTGGGCGCGCCCGGCGATGCGCGTGGCCGCCGCGGTGCTGGCGCTGTGGATGCTGGCCAGCGGCGGCGCCATGCTGGCGCAATGGCCGCAGCTGCTGCAGGCCAGCCGCGACGCCCTGGGCCAACTGCACGACCAGGCCGCCCTGCAACAAGCCGTGCTGCACGCGCGCCGCAGCTACCTGCTGGCGCTGGTGCTGAAAGGCCTCGCCGTGCCGGTGCTGCTGTGGCTGAGCTGGCGGCTAGGCACGCCGGCGGTGCGCATGCAGTTTCACGCGCGGCGCTGAGAAGTCCGGCTGCGCAAAAGCCACGGAAGCATCTTCGGGCGGAACAGGCTGCCCGACAGCCAGGGGGAGAAACAATGAAGCGCTGCATGCTTGTCTTGTGCTGCATGATGTTGGCTGGCGTGGCCATTGCGAACGGGCGCGACGACCTGCGCGACCGCGTTCAGGCGAGCATGCTGGTCACCGGCACGATCGAAGTCGCGCCGGACGGCAGTGTCGTGACATACACGGTCGATCACCCGGACAAGCTGCCACCGGTGGTGAAGGACTTGCTTGCCAGGGCCGTCCCGGCGTGGAGGTTCGAACCGGTGACGCGTGACGGCAAGGCGGTCGGAGCCAAGGCGCCGATGGGGCTGCGCGTCGTGGCGAAGCCGGTGGGTCATGGCGGCTACGCCCTTGCCGTGGCCAGCAGCTGGTTCGGGCATTTGAACGACGAAGGCAGGCACGAGGCCGCGGCGGACGACTTCACGTACAAGCATCGGTTGTCGGTCGCGTACCCTTCCGATGCGGCGAGCGCCGGCGTATCCGGCACGGTGTATGCGCTGCTGAAAGTGGGCCGCGACGGCAAGGTCATCGACGCGGCGGCGGAGCAGGTGAATCTCCGCATTCGTGCCAGCGAGAGGGACATGGCGACATGGCGGAAAAAGCTGGCGGATGCTGCCTTGCGTGCCCTGCGACGCTACACATTCCATGTCCCCACGACGGGCCCGGATGCCGCCGAACCTTATTGGCTGGCCCGCGTCCCCGTGGATTTCGCTCTCCATGGATTCCATGCGCCGAAAGTTGCGCGGAAAGCGGATTACGGCCAATGGCAGCCCTACGTCCCGGGCCCGCTGCAGGAGCCGGACTGGGCCGACGAGCGCCGTCTCGCGGGGAGCCCGGATGCCACGCCCGAGGATGGGTCGCTGCTCGCCGACATGTCATTGCACCTGCTTGCACCGCTCGGTGGCAGCTGACCCGTTCCGCGGCGTGCGAGGCGTGCTGGCGAAGGCGCCTGAGCGGCGCGGTATTCCGTTCAGCACGGGTTGGCGGGTAGCTCGGTATCCATGCAGGTTGTCGTTTAAGGAAGATTGCCGATGCGCGTCCTGTTTTCAGCAGTGATCGCTGCCGCCGTGCTGGCGGCGATGCCCGTGCAGGCGCAGGACCTGGCGGCGACCTGCCACGCCAGCAGCAGCTATGACGTGACCCTGCAGCCGCAAGGCGTGCTGTTCGATCGCTCCACGCCGGCGCCGACGCGGGTGGAGCTGCACGACGGCAGCCTGCGCACGGATGGCGTGGCAGTGGTGTTGACGCCGCCGCAGCAGGATCGGCTCAGCGTGTTCCAGCGCGACCTGCAGGCGCTGGCGCCGCGGGTCCGCCAGGTGGCGCAGAACGGCGTGGACATGGCGGCGCAGGCGTTGCGCGAGGAAGTGGCCGGGCTGGGCTTGGCGGCGGCGACCCGGGTCGAGTTCGACCGCCGGCTGGCCGCGCACGCGAGCGAACTGAAGCAGCGCATCGCGCGCAGCCAGAGCACGCACGACTGGCAAGGCGACCTGATTCAGCAGTATGCCAACCAGGTCAGCGCCGACCTGATGCCGCTGGTCGCCGGCGATCTCGGCCAGCAGGCGATCGACGCGGCGCTGGCCGGCGACCTGCAGAGTGCGGCAGACCTGCGCGATCGCGCCGGTTCATTGGTCACCACCTTGCAGCCGCGCCTGCAGCAACGCATGCAGGCGCTGCGTCCGCAGATCGAGGCGCTGTGTCCGTCGATCCAGCGCCTGGCGCGGTTGCAGCAAGGCTTGCACGACGCGCACGGCCAACCGTTGAACCTGCTGCATGTGGACGCGACCTCCGGCGCATCGGCGGCGGCGCCGGCGGATTGAATCGCCGCGCCGGCTTGCCCGTCGCGTGTCGCCACGTGAAGATGGACGCCCTTCATCGCAGGCTTCGGGCGAGGTGCGCATGGCCGTGCAACCGCGGGACGTTCTTGATTTCTGGTTCGACCCGGCGCATGCCGCGCACTGGTTTGCGAAGGATGCCGCGTTCGACGAGCAGATCCGTCGACGCTTTGCCGTAGCGGCCGACGACGCCGCGCAGGGGCGCCTCGATGCGTGGGCCAGCAACCCCGCTGACTGGCTGGCGCTGCTGATCCTGCTCGACCAGTTTCCGCGCAATCTCCATCGCGGCGATGCGCAGGCCTGGGCGGCCGACGTCAAGGCGCAGCGCATTGCCTTGTCGGGTCTGGCCGGCGGTTTCGATCAGGCACTGCCGCCGCTGCAGCGGGTGTTCGCCTACCTGCCGCTGGAGCACGCCGAGGACATGGGCTTGCAGCAGCGCGCGGTGACCTTGTTCGAGGCGCTGCACGCGCAGGCGCCCGTTGCGGGGCGTGCCCGCTTTGCCGAATTCCTGGACTATGCTCGGCGCCATCGCGAGGTGATCGCGCGCTTCGGCCGCTTTCCGCATCGCAATGCCGTGCTGGGCCGCGACAGCACGGCCGCGGAACGGGAGTATCTGGCGCAACCGGGCGCAGGCTTCTGACCGATCTGCGCGAGCACACCCCCCATCACCGACCAGGGAGCAGGTCATGCGCAAGATTCTCATCGTTGTCCTCGGGTTCGCCCTCGGCACGGCCGCGCAGGCGTCCAGCACCTTGCGCGTCGGCAGCCAGGTGCTGGTGGCTGGCGACAGCCAGGAGCGGGTGGTCGAGCTGCTGGGCAAGCCCTCCTCGAAAGTGCATCCGCATCGCGCGCGACACTCGCGCCGGCGCGTGCAAGTGCTGGAGCGCACCGACGGCGGCGAGCGCTGGCGCTATCGGCGCGAGGGTCACATCACCGTGGTCACGATCGTGGATGGCCGCGTGGTCGACATCGACGACCGCAAACTCTGACGCGACGAGTCGCAAGCGTTTCCCTGATGGCCGATTTGCTAGGCTGTCGCGGCCTTGTCGCAACGAGTCGATGTCATGCACGATTTTCTGGAGCAACTGCTGGGCAGCACGCTTTCCGAGGGCGTCATCCAGGCCGGGCTGAACCTGCTGGTGGCACTGGTGATCCTGCTGGTCGGGATCTGGCTGGCGGCGCGGCTGGCCAATTTCAGCCAGCGCGCGCTGCAGCGCGCCGCGGTCGACGTCACGCTGGCCGGTTTCCTGCGCAACCTGATCTACGGCGTGCTGGTGGCGGTGCTGATCGTGATGGCGCTGACCAAGGCCGGCGTGCCCTCGGCACCGCTGGTGGCGGCGCTCGGCGCCGGCGGGCTGGCGATCGGCCTGGCCCTGCAGGGCTCGCTGAGCAACCTCGCGTGGGGCGTGCTGCTGGTGGTGTTCCGGCCGTTCCGCGTCGGTGACTACGTCAGTGCCGGTGGCACCGAAGGCACGGTGCAGAGCATCAACCTGATGCATACCCTTGTTCTGTTGCCGGACAACCGCGAGGCCACCTTGCCGAACGCGAAGATCGGCAGCGACGTCATCGTCAATTTCAACCGGCGCGGCACGCGGCGTTTCGAACTCAAGCTCGGCATCGGCCATCGCGACGATACCGACCAGGTGATGGCAGGGATCGTGCGCCTGCTCGAAGCGGACGCGCGCGTCCTGAAGGACCCCGCGCCGGGCGTGTGGATCGACAGCCTGGCCGGCCAGACGGTGAACCTGGTGGTGCGCGGCTGGACCTCGAGCGCCGACGGCTGGAACACGCAAACCGACCTGCTGCGTGCGATCAAGCGGCAGATCGACGCCGGCCAGATCAGCATCCCGACCGCGCCGCTGGATGTCCGGCTGATGGGCGATGCGGCGGCGTCCGCGCGGGACTGAGCGCGGACGCTACTGCAGCGTCACCGCACGCCGGTTGTCACTGGAGACCTTGTCGATCAGCTTGTTGTACGGGTCGATGCCGGCCACCGCGGGCTTGCCGTCGACGGTGACGGTGACGGTGCTGTCGCCGTCACCGATCATCCGTTTCTCCAGGTACAGCGGCTTGCCTTCGATGCCGGCGCCTGCGGGCGCGGCGAACACGCCGACCTCGATCGGGAAGTCGATCTTCCCGCGGGTTTCCTTGCCCTTGCCGTCGACGTGGATCTTGCCGGCGTGCAGCTTCATGGTCACCTCGTACTTGCCGTCGGGCAGTTTCTTCGCGGTGGCGTCGGTCATGCGGTTGTCGAACAGGGTGATCTTCCAGAAGAAGTCGTCCAGCATCGGCTGCCACGTCGGGCCGAGGTACTTGCCCAGCGCGTCGACGAAGATCTTCGAGGTCACGTAGGGCGGCTGCTGGAAGCCGTAGTCGACGAGGAACTGCTTGAGGAAGGCGTCGAGCCTGTCCTCACCCACGTAGTCCTGCAGCGCGTAGAAGATCAGCGAGCCCTTGCGGTAGTGGATGTAGGGCTGGTTCTCCACCTTGGCAAGCGGCTCCTCGGCCACCTTCTCCGTGGCGCGTCCGGTGAGGTACATGTCCAGCTCGTACTTGAGGAACTTGCGCATGTGGTCGGCGCCGTACTTGTGCTTGAGCACCATCAGCGAGCTGTACTGCGACAGCGATTCGCTGAGCATGGTCGAGCCCTGCATGTCGGCGCCGATCACCCGGTGCGCCCACCACTGGTGCGCGATCTCGTGCGCGGTGACGTCATAGACGTAGTCGATGCGGCTCGTGTCGCGCAGGTCGGCGATGAAGCCGATGGATTCGGAGAACGGAATGGTGTTGGCGAAACTCTGCGCGAACGCCATATAGCCCGGGAACTCCAGGATGCGCAGCTGCTTGAACTGGTACGGCGTGTAGTGGCTGTCGTAGTAGGCGAGCGAATCGCGCGCGCTCTCCAGCATGCGGTCCACGTTGAAGGCATGCGCGGGGTCGTGGTAGACCGACACCTTCACCCCGCCGACCTCTTCGCTCTTCACCGCATAGCGCGCCGAGAGGTAGGCGAAGAAGTTCAGCATCGGCTGCTGCATCACGTAGTGGAAGTAGCGGCGGTCGCCCTGCACCCACTCCTTCTGCAGCGTGCCCGGCGCCAGCGCGATCTGGTCGGCGGCGGTCGACACGGTGGTGTCGAAGCTGATCCAGTCGGCGTCGTGGCTGATGTAGGTATTGGCGCGTGCAGCCTGGTCGCCCAGCGGCGGCATGCGCGGCACGTCGAGCTTGAGGCCATACTTCCTGCGGTCGTTGCGGTCGGTGAGCTGGAACCGGGCCTGGTAGCCGAACTGGGGCAGCTTCTGGTTGTTGAAGAAGGTGCCGTTGTGCACCAGGAAGGTTTCGCCCGTGTCGTTGGTGAAGCCCCGGGGTGCGTAGTCGAGGGTGAAATCGAAGGGCATCGACGCACCCGGCGCCAGCGGCGTCTTGAGCCGGTAGATGGTCACGTTCAGGCGCTTGTCCTGCTTCACCGTGTCGTGTGGCGCGAAGTCCAGCGTCGTGGGCGCGAAGCCGTCGGCATGGTTCACGAACAGCTCAGTCACCGGCACGGCGAGCTTGTTGGTGAGGGTGTAGTGCCCGCGGATGAGCAGCTTGCGCTGATAGGGGTAGATGTCGACGTCGGCCTTGACGGCCGTGATGCGCGGCTGCGGCACGCTGGCGTAGTCCGCGTAGCGCTTTTCGTAGTCGGCCTGTTCGCGCTTCTGCTCCGTGCTGCTGGTGTAGGTGTTGAGCACGTGGGTGTTGTAGTAGATGAAGCCGCCCAGCCCGGCAAAGCCGAGCAGCGACAACGTCAGCACCGCGGCCAGCGCCGGGTTCGCCCGCATGCGCGCCTCGCGCAGGCGGCCGCGCCAGTCGGCGCCGGTGCCGCGCACCCACAGCAGCGCGGCGAGCACCAGCAGGGCCAGCGCCAGGCAACCCCAATACGCGTTGAACCACAGCGCGCCGACGATGAAATGGCCGAAGCCGTTCATGTCCGAGTACGGCACCCCGGGCGCGCCGCCGTAGTTGTAGAGGTTATCTTCCCAATGCAGCAGGCTGAACGCCAGTGTGCTGACCAGCCACAGGATGCTGAGCAGGTACGCGGCGAACTTGTGGTTGCACACCACCTGCAGGAACAGCGCCAGCGCCGCCACCAGCACGAACGGAATCGCGTACAACCCCAGCATGCGCAGATACAACCACGGTTCGACATGCGTGTAGCCGTGGGCGAGCTGCCAGCCCATGCCGACCAGGGCACCGGCCAGGAGCATCAGCACGATCACCGCGAGCAGCGCGCCGAGCTTCGCCAGCATCGCCACCCAGTCGGGCGCGGGAAAGGCGTCGCTTACCCCGGCCATGCCGTGCGTGCGTTCGCGCCACACCAGTTCGCCGGCGTAGAAGATCACCACGATCATCAGTGACAGGCTGAAACTGCCGTTGATGGTGGCCAGCACCTGGTGGGTGACCGGCCATACCGGCGTGCCGTAGACCAGGCCGGCCGTCGACAGCGAGACGAACATCACCGCCAGCGCCAGCAGCAGCAACACCAGGAAGGCCGCGCCGCGCAGCACGCCCAGCGTGTCGAACACGAACTGCGCGCGCAGCTGCGCGAGCCGGGCGCGGCGGTCGTTGCCGATGGAGACCTTCGGCAACGCCAGCGCGCCGCTGCCGGCCTGCGGTCGCAGCATCGGCGGCTCGGCGCGCTTCTTGCGCCGGGGCAGCTTCAGGCCTTCGCGATCGGTGCGGAACAGCACGAACGCGATCACCAGCAACAACGCCGACACCGCCAGCCACAGCAGGCGGTTGAACAGCAGCACGCCGTCCAGCGCGGGCAGCAGGTGGTTGGTCTGCTCGGACGTCCAGTAGCGGGTGACCAGGCCCACGGTGCGTCCGCCGAAGGGGTCGAGCATCGCCGCGAGCCAGCGGTTGTCGAGGTCGCGGCTGAGCGCGCCGGCGATGCCTTGCAGCACGAAGTAGGCAATCACGCCGATGTAGCTGGCCAGCAGCGAGCGCGTGACGGTGGCAAGCAGGAACAGCAGCGCGGCGATGAACAGCAGATTGGGCAGCACCAGCACGCCGAAGCCCCAGGCGTAGCCGCGCCAGTCGGTCACGCCCATGCGCGCGGCGTCCACCCAAGGCATCGCGCCGCCCAGTGCAATGGCCAGCGCGCAGGCGACGAGGATCGCCACCAGCACCAGGTAACCGGCCAGGAAGCGACCGCCGAGGAACGCCTTGCGGCTCATCGGCGTGGCGAACAGCAGCTCCGCCGTGTTCTGCTCGAAATCGCGCGTTGCGGCGGCGGCGATGAACACCACCACCAGCAGGATGCTGAATACCGTCATCACGTCCAGCAGGCGCGCGATCACCAGCGGCGCATTGCGCGTCACGTTGCCGGTGGCGCCGGCCACCACGATGCCATCGGTGCTGGCCAGCGCGAAGGCGATGCCCACGGCGGCGGCGAGGATGACCCAGAACAGCGGCGCCCGGAGCTGCTGGCGCCATTCGAAGCGGAGGATTTCGAGCAACATGGTGTCCTTCCCGATGGGCGACGTCAGGCGGCGCGCGCGGTGGCCTGCGCGCGCAGGCGGCCGAAGTAGACGTCTTCCAGGTCCGGCGCCACCGGTTCGAAGCCCGCTTCGGGCCGCTCGTCGGCGAGCACGTGCAGCAGGGTGCGCCCTGCGGCGAGGCGGGTGGAGAGGATGTTCATGCGCGCGCGGTAGCCGTCCAGTTCGGCCTTGTCGATGCTGCGCCGCCAGACCCGGCCCTCCAGCGCACGGATCGCCTCGTACGGCTCGCCGGTCAGCAGCACCTGGCCCTGGCCGATGATCGCCATGCGCGAGCACAGGTCGGTGACGTCCTCCACGATGTGGGTGGACAGGATCACCACCATCCGCTCGCCCAGCTCGGCGAGCAGGTTGAGGAAGCGGTTGCGTTCTTCCGGATCGAGGCCGGCGGTGGGCTCGTCGACGATGATCAGGCGCGGTTCGCCGATCAGCGCCTGGGCAATGCCGAAGCGTTGGCGCATGCCGCCGGAGTAGGTGCCGAGCTTGCGCTTGCGCACGTCCCACAGATTGACCTGGCGCAGCAGCGCCTCGACCAGTTCGCGCCGCTCGGATTTCACGGTGACGCCCTTGAGCACGGCGAAGTGCTCCAGCATGGCCTCGGCCGAGACTTTCGGATACACGCCGAACTCCTGCGGCAGATAGCCAAGCAGGCGGCGGGTGGCCTGCTTGTCGGCGAGCAGGTCCATGCCGTCCAGCGTGATGGTGCCTTCGTCCGGGTCCTGCAGCGTGGCGATGGTGCGCATCAGCGAGGACTTGCCCGCGCCGTTGGGACCGAGCAGGCCGAACATGCCGGCCGGGATGTCCAGCGATACGCCGCGCAGCGCCCGGACGCCATTGGCGTAGGTCTTGGAAAGGTCACGCAGGATCAGCATCGAGAAGGTTCCTGTGCCGCGTGCTGCGGCTTGTCATGGCATCAGGGTAGGGCACGAACGCGAACGCCGCGCCCGCTCAAGGTAATGCATACGCCTGCGAATGGAAGGTGCCGTTGGTATGGCCCGGCATGGCGCCGCCCGGGCGCACCGCGCGCGCCTTGGTTATGATTGACGTCTTGACTGGCGCCGCGCCATCCCCGAGCGCCGCACCAAAAGCCTTGCAGGAGTCATCATGGCCGACCTCAAAGAAGCCCTCGTCCCCGACATCGGCCACGACGGCGTGCCCGTCATCGAAGTACTGGTCAAGGCCGGCGACAGGGTCGAGAAGGACCAGAGCCTGGTCACGCTTGAATCGGACAAGGCCACGATGGAAGTGCCCGCGCCGTTCGCCGGCACCATCAAGGAGATGAAGCTCAAGGTGGGCGACGAGGTTTCCGAGGGCGCGGTGATCGCCCTCATCGAAGCCGACGGCGCAGCCGCCGAAGCGCCTGCCGCCAAGCCCGCCGCCGCAGCGCCGGTGCCGGCGCCGCCCGCGCCTGCCCCGGCCCCCGCCGAACCGAAGCCCGCCCCCGTCGCCGCCCCGGCCGCCCAGCCGGGCCACGCGCCCGAAGGCGACGTGTCGCCGCAGGCGCGCCCGCCGATGGATGCCAGCATCGTGATGCCCGGCGACGCGCCGTATGCCAGTCCCGCCGTGCGCGCCTTCGCGCGCGAGCTGGGCGTGGACATCCGCCAGGTCAAGGGCAGCGGCCGTGGTGGGCGCATCCAGCGCGACGATGTCAGCGGCTATGTCAAGCATGCGCTGGCCTCCGGTGCGCGGCCGTCGGGCGGGGCCAGCGCTGCGGTCGGCGGCCTCAGCCTGCTGCCGTGGCCGAAGGTCGACTTCGCCAAGTTCGGCGCGATCGAGGAGAAGCCGCTGTCGCGCATCCAGAAGATCTCCGGCGCGAACCTGGCGCGCAACTGGGCGATGATCCCGCACGTCACCCAGCACGAGGACGCCGACATCACCGAGATGGAGGCGTTCCGCAAGCAGCTCGGCGCCGAGAACAAGGAGCTGAAGATCAGCCCGCTGGTGTTCCAGATCAAGGCGGTGGTGGCCGCGCTGAAGCAGTTCCCGCAGTTCAACGCCTCGCTCGACGAGTCGGGCGAGAAGCTGATCCTGAAGAAGTACTTCCACATCGGCATCGCGGTGGACACGCCCGACGGCCTGGTGGTGCCGGTGATCCGCGACTGCGACAAGAAGGGCCTGCTCGACCTGGCGCGCGAGCTGGCCGAGATCTCGAAGAAGGCGCGCGACAAGAAGCTCGGCCCGGCCGAGATGTCCGGCGGCTGCTTCTCGATAAGCTCGCTCGGCGGCATCGGCGGCACCTACTTCACGCCGATCGTCAACGCGCCGGAAGTGGCCATCCTCGGCGTCTCCAAGTCGGTGACCAAGCCGGTGTGGAACGGCAAGGAATTCGCGCCGCGGCTGATCCTGCCGCTGTCGCTGTCGTACGACCATCGGGTGATCGACGGCGCGCTCGCCGCGCGCTTCGCCAGCTTCCTCGCCAATCAGCTCGGCGACATCCGCCGGCTGCTGCTCTGACGGGGGCAATGACCATGGCGAACACGATCGAGATCAAGGTTCCCGACATCGGCGGCCACGACAGCGTGCCGGTGATCGAAGTGCTAGTGAAAGTCGGTGACACGGTGGCGACGGAACAGAGCCTGATCACGCTGGAGTCGGACAAGGCGACCATGGAGATTCCTTCCAGCGCCGCCGGCGTGATCAGGGAGCTGAAGCTCAAGGTGGGCGACGAGGTTTCCGAGGGTGCGGTGATCGCCGTATTGGAAACCGACGGTGCAGCCGTCTCGCCGTCCCCCTCTCCCGCTTCGGGAGACGACCGCAAGGATGCGGGAGGTAGAGCAATGCAAGGAGCAATTGCCGAGGGCAGGGGTGAGGGTGCGGGGTCGCCGGGCAGCTCCAACGAAGAAGCGACCAAGAGCAGCCAGCCTCCTGCGAGCTCCCCCCCCTCACTTCAATCTTCTCTCCAGGGGAGAGAGGAAGCGAAGGCGCCGCAGGCGGCAGCGGCATCGTCCAAGCCCGCCGACATCGAGTGTCAGCTGGTCGTGCTCGGCTCCGGCCCCGGCGGCTATTCGGCCGCGTTCCGCGCCGCCGACCTCGGCGTCGACACCGTGCTGGTGGAGCGCTATGGCACGCTCGGCGGCGTCTGCCTCAACGTGGGCTGCATCCCGTCCAAGGCACTGCTGCATGCCGCCGCGGTGATCGACGAGGCCGCGGCGATGGCCGCGCACGGCGTCAGCTTTGGCGCACCGAAGATCGACCTCGACAAGCTGCGCAGCTTCAAGAGCAAGGTGGTCGGCCAGCTCACCGGCGGCCTCGCCACGATGGCGAAGCAGCGCAAGGTGCGCACGCTGGTGGGCACCGGCATGTTCGTGTCGCCGCACGAGATGGAAGTCCAGACGGCCGAAGGCACGAAGCTGATCCGCTTCGAGCACGCGATCATCGCTGCCGGTTCGCAGTCGGTGAAGCTCCCGGCGTTCCCGTGGGACGACGAGCGCGTGGTGGATTCCACCGGCGCGCTGGAACTCAAGGACGTGCCGAAGAACCTGCTGGTCGTCGGCGGCGGCATCATCGGCCTGGAAATGGCCACGGTGTACTCGGCGCTGGGCAGCGCGGTGACCGTGGTCGAGTTCATGGACCAGCTGATCCCCGGCGCCGACGCCGACCTGATCAGGCCGCTGGCCAAGCGGCTGGGCAGCAGGCTCAAGGGCGTGCACCTGAAGACCAAGGTGGTCAGCGCGAAAGCCACGAAGAAGGGCATCGAGGTCGGCTACGAGGGCGACAGCATCCCCGAGACCACGCTGTTCGACCGCGTGCTGGTCGCGGTGGGCCGCTCGCCGAACGGCAACAAGATCGGCGCGGACAAGGCCGGCGTGGCGGTGAACGAGCGCGGCTTCATCAACGTCGACACGCAGATGCGCACCAACGTGCCGCACATCTACGCCATCGGCGACCTGGTCGGCCAGCCGATGCTGGCGCACAAGGCCACCCACGAGGCGCACGTCGCGGCGCAGGCCGTGGCCGGGCAGAAGAGCCACTTCGACGCGCGGGTGATCCCGTCGGTCGCCTACACCGACCCGGAAATCGCCTGGGTCGGCGTGACCGAGCGCGAGGCGAAGGAGAAGGGCCTGAAGGTCGGCGTCGGCAAGTTCCCGTGGGGCGCCTCGGGCCGTGCCATCGGCATCGACCGCACCGAGGGTTTCACCAAGCTGATCTTCGACGAAGACACCCACCGCATCGTCGGCGCCGGCATCGTCGGCGTGCACGCAGGCGACCTGATCTCCGAGCTGGCGCTGGCGATCGAGATGGGTGCCGAGGCGGCCGACATCGCGCTCACCATCCATCCGCATCCCACCCTGGGCGAGTCGGTCGGCATGGCGGCGGAAGTCTACGAAGGCACCATCACCGACCTGTACCTGCCGAAGAAGAAGTAGGCAGGGCGGTGGCGGAAAGCGGAAGCCCGGGGTGATCCGGGCTTTTCCGCGGGCAGATCCGTAAGGTAGCGCGAGCGCCGGGCGCTCAAGGCAGCGAGGCCGCCATGTCATTGAAGGTATGCGTCGCCGGCGCCACGGGATGGGCCGGCTCCGAACTCGCCCGTGGCATCGCCGCGGCCGGGGACCTGGCACTGGTGAGCGCGGTGTCGCGTCGCCATGCCGGGCAGCTGCTCGGTGACGTGCTGGGCGAACCGCGGCTGGCGGCGCCGGTGTTCGCCACGACCACCGAGGCACTGGCGCAACCCTGCGACGTGTTCGTCGAGTACACCCATCCGGACAGCGCCAAGGCGAACATCCTCGCTGCGCTGGAGCAGGGCGCGCACGTGGTGGTGGGCACCTCGGGCCTCACCGACGCGGATTACGCGCAGATCGACGCGCTGGCGCGCGAGCGGCGGCGCGGCGTGCTGGCCTGCGGCAACTTCGCGCTGACCGCGGTGCTGCTGATCAAGTTCGCCGAGATGGCGGCCAAGCTGATCCCGCAGTGGGAACTCATCGACTACGCCGGCGCCGGCAAGCCGGACGCGCCCAGCGGCACCGTGCGCGAGCTGGCCACGCGCATGGGCAAGGTGCGCCAGCCGCAGCTGGAGGTGCCGCTGGAGCGGACGGTCGGCCTGCGCGAGACGCGTGGCGGCACGCTGGCCGGCAGCCAGGTGCACGCGTTGCGCCTGCCCGGTTTCGTGCTCGGCGCCGAGGCGATCTTCGGCCTGCCGGACCAGACCCTGACGATCCGCCACAACGCCGGCGGCAGCGCCAAGCCCTACGTGGACGGCGCGTTGCTGGCGATCCGCAAGGTGCCCGGCCTGCTCGGCCTGCACCGCGGGCTGGACGCCGTGCTGGATCTGTAGGAGCCCGCTGGCGGGCGATGCTTTTACGTCACGCGACGAAGAGCATCGCTCGCCAGCAGGCTCCTGCAAGTCGGGTGGAAGGGCATCGTGGCCGGCTCAGTTCGGCCGCTCCCCTATCTGCCGCTGCCATAGCCCCAGCAGCCACGACACGCCGAGGCAGCCGCCCAGCGCCAGCAGCCAGTGCGTGGCCGGAGCGTGCGGGGCCGGCAGCAGCGCCGCGAACGAGGGCAGCCAGGTGCCGCCGTAGATCGCCACCACCGCGCCCGCGGCCACGGCCAGGGCAATCGCCAGCGCCAGCGTCAGCAGGGATTCGACCGAGCGACCGGCGGGACCGGCCGCGACCCGCGCAGCCAGCTGTCGCGCGAAATCTGCCGGCAGCGCGTCCGGCAACGGTTCGCGCAGGGTGCGCGCGAGCAGGCGGTAGCGTCGGCTGCGCGCATCGTCGCCGGTGGAGTCGAGCTGCAGGCGCTCGCGCCGCATGGCGTTTTCCTGCGCCAGCCATTCGCGCTCCTGCGCGGCGTCGTCGAAGGGCGGGATGTGGTCGTCGATGTGCTGGATCATGCTGCAACTCCGGTCCGTGTTTCGAGCGCACCGCGCAGGCGCAGGCGCGAGCGGAACAGGTGGCTCTTGATGGTGCCGTTGGCCAGTCCTGTCATCCGGGCGATCTCCGGAATGGTGGCCTCTTCGAGGTAGTACAGGGTCAGCAGCGTGCGCTGCAGGGGCGGCAACTGCTCGATCGCGGCGTGCAGGTGGCGCGCCGTTTCCTCATCCGCGCAGGCCGCCTCCAGGTCGAAGCCGTCGCCGATGTTTTCCACCAGCGCGTAGTCGTCGCTGTCGTCGCTGGGCTCGACCAGCGCAATGCGCTTGTGCTGCAGGTGGCGCAGCGCGATGGTGTACGCGACGCGGCCGATCCAGGATTTCAGCGCGCTCTCGCCGCGGTACTGGTGCAGGCACTGGTGCACGCGCAGGAAAGTGTCCTGGCACAGCTCGCGCGCGTCCTCCGGGTTGCGCACCATGCGCTGGATGATGTGCCAGCACAATCCCTGGTGTTCGCGCACGAGGCGTTCGAACGCGCCCGGCCGGTTGGCCAGCACGGCGTCGACCAGCTCGCGGTCGGGGCTGCTGCGGATGTCATCCATGGGCAATGGATACGTGCCGGCGGGAAACGGTTGCGGCGATCTTGCTGCAACCGTTCGGTGAAAGCCCGTATCCAAGGTCACGAAGGTCCACCATCCGCCACCGAGGAGTCACCCCATGAATTTCGAAGCCCTGATCCCGATCAGCCTGTTTGTCTGCATTGCCTATGCCATCAAGGTCGTGGTCGACGCGCGGGTGCGCCAGCGCATGGTCGCCGCCGGTGGTTCGGCGGACCTGGTCGACTCGGTGCTGCGCGACGAGGAGCTGCGCCGGCGCCATTCCTCGCTGCGCTGGGGCATCGTGCTGGTCGCGCTGGCGCTCGGCTTCGGCCTGATCCAGTGGTTCGGCTGGCAGGACGTCACCCCCGGCATGGTCGCCGTGCTGGCCGGCGCCACCGGCCTGGGCAACCTGGCGTTCTTCGCGATCTCGCGCAAGCTCGCCTGAAGCTGGTTCAATGGCGGGCATCGCCGCGCTGTCGGCATGCCCGCATGAGCCGGTCGCGTGAACGAACAACTGCTGTTCAACCTGGTGGACCTGGCCGGCACATTCGCGTTCGCGATCAGCGGCGCGACCGCGGCCAGGCGCGGCAACCTCGATCTGTTCGGCATCCTGGCAATCGCCTTCATCACCGCGTGCGGCGGCGGCATCGCGCGCGACCTGTGCATCGGCGCGATCCCGCCGGCCGGCCTGTCGGACTGGCGCTACCTGTTCACCGCCGTGGTCGCCGCGCTGCTGACCATCGTGGCCTATCCGTGGGTGGAGCGGCTGACCTATCCGGTGCGGCTGTTCGATGCGATGGGGCTGGGCCTGTTCGCGGTGTATGGCGCGCACAAGGCGCTGGCGTACGGCAACAACGCCGAGGTCGCGATCCTGCTCGGCATCGTCACCGCGGTCGGCGGCGGCATGGCGCGCGACGTGCTGCTGACCCGCGTCTCGATCGTGCTGCAGCGGGAGATCTACGCTTCGGCGGCACTGATCGGCGCCGCACTGACGGTGCTTGGCGAACATCTCCACTGGCCGGCGGTGTGGGCGACCTGGCTGCCGATCCTGGTGTGCTTCGGCCTGCGCTTCCTGTCGCTGCACCTGCACTGGAACCTGCCGCGCTTCGGACGCAGCAAGCCGCACTGACGTGCCGCTCTTCCTCCCGTGCGCGGCACGCACTGCCATTGGTCACCTTTGCCCGGTTGGCATCGCATGCTAGTTTTCCGAATTCGGGCGGGGAGCCCGTCATTCCAGGGAACTGCTACATGACTGCAGCGAGCGTGCGCATCGAGTCCGTCACCAAGCGTTTTTCCGGGCACACGGCGGTGAATCGCCTGTCCATGGAAATCCCCGGCGGCGGCATCTTCGGGCTGCTTGGCCCCAACGGCGCCGGCAAGTCCACCACGATCCGCCTGATCATGGGCATCCTGGAGCCGGACGAAGGCAGGATCGTGCTGTTCGACTCGCCGCACAACAGCCGCGCGCTGTCCCAGCGCATCGGCTATCTGCCGGAAGAGCGCGGGCTGTACAAGAAGATGAAGGTGCTCGACCACCTGATCTTCCTGGGCGAGACCAAGGGCATCGGCCGCGCCGACGCGCGCAAGCGCGCGCAGGCCTGGCTGGAGCGGCTCGGCGTCAGCGACTGGGCGCAGAAGAAGGTCGAGGACCTGTCCAAGGGCATGCAGCAGAAGGTGCAGTTCGCCGGCGCGCTGCTGCACGAGCCCGAGCTGGTGA